>LNFM01000600.1_pt1 | contig 263314 bp, 269 predicted proteins | sample 596031 | NCBI WGS metagenome assembly LNFM01 (sample SAMN04254537, study PRJNA301005) | activated carbon metagenome | isolation source: dual media filters at the Ann Arbor, Michigan drinking water treatment plant | place: USA: Ann Arbor | reverse complement strand
CCTGCCATGGCCCGCCGACCCAACGCACAAGAAGGGCTGCAGCAGCAATCAACACCGCAAGTACAAGGATCATGAACAGCGGACCGAGTATCATGGCGTACCCTCCTCCGCCCCACCACATCATATGTGGCCCATAGGCGTATCTGTCGGCGTCTGATGGTGCCTGAGCCCATGCCGCGCTCGATAAAAGCGCCAGAGCGGATCCCGTCGCAACGATTCTGATCAAAGCTTCTGGCACTGGCGTGCCCTCCATATTGGCGGATCATCGAATTGTCATTCTAATTGGCCGAGCGGTTTGGCCGCTTGCGTAAGGTCAAGGGCGTCGCCCGCACGCTCGCGCATGAGCACAGCGACAACGGCGCCTGAGAGAAAAGTCAGCGCAGCAATCGACCCTATCGCCCACCCCATCCCGAAAATGTCGGCGATGATGCCCGCCGAGAGCGCGCCGATGGCATAACCGAGGTCGCGCCAAAACCGGTAGACGCTGAGCGAGCGCGCCCGCCACGTCGGATGCGAGGCGTCGGAAACGGCCGCAATCAGGCTCGGGTAGACCATCGCCGTTCCTAGCCCGAGCAGAAGACTGCCGACCAGCCACCATCGGTACTCGCGTGTGGCGGCGGTGAGGAACAGGCCGGCTGACTGGATCCACATGCCGGCGACGATCAGGCCCTTGCGACCCCAGCGATCGCTCAAGGGACCGGTGGCGATCTGCAGGATTCCCCATGTCGCGGGGTAGATCGCCTTCAGAATGCCGATGCGCTCGACGCCCAGGCCGAAGGAGGCAAAGAACAGCGGGAAGATGCCCCAGCTCATACCGTCGTTGAGGTTGTTGACGAGGCCGGCTTGCGACGCCGCGAAGAGATTGCGGTCCCGGAACGAGGTGAGCACGAAGATTTCCCGGAAGCTCATCGGAATTGACGGCTGTGACGACGCAGCGGCTTCGAGCCGGACGTGATCCCGCGTGTCGCGGACCAGCATGATCGACAACGCTGCTCCCAGGATCGCATAACCGATACCGAGATAGATCGGCACTGGTCGAAGACCGTATCGAGAGGCGAGATAGCCGGTGAGGAATGCCGTGACGCCAACAGCGAGGTAGCCGGCAAATTCGTTGAGCCCGACCGCAAGGCCGCGCGACTTCGGCCCGACCAGATCGACCTTCATGATCACCGTCATCGACCAGGCAAGCCCCTGATTGATGCCGAGCAGCGCATTGGCCGCAATGATCCATCCCCAACTCGGAGCCCACATGATCATGAAGGGAACGGGCAGCCCGACCAGCCAGCCGAGCACGAGAACACGCTTCCGGCCCCAGGTATCGGCGAGCTGCCCTGAGACGAGATTGGCAAGGGCCTTGATGACGCCGAAGCTGACGATGAACGATACAATGATCGTCGTCGAGGCAATGCCGAACTCTTCCGACCCGATCAGCGGCACGACCGTGCGCTCGATCCCGACCATGCCGCCGACAAAGGCGTTGATCAGAATGAGCAGCGCGAACTGCCGCCAGTTTTCCCTGAGCCCGAGCCTGACGCGCGAGTGTTCTGATTGTGAAGTCGAAGCCGCTTCGCTCATCGGTCAGGCCGCCACGGCCGTCGCACCTGCGTTAGCGGCCCTCAGTGCGGCCGCCTCGGGCGGGGCCGGCGGAATCTCGGCGAGCATGAAGCTGACGAACTCGGCTTGCTCTCCGATCCTGAACGCCTCGTTGTAGCGTTTCTCGAAGCCGATGGTCGACCAGGGCTTGCCGCTCAGTCGCCGGCCACACACTGAGCCGGCATAGGCGCCGGGCAGAACCTCAACGTAGTCCGGGAGTGCCTTCAGCCGTCCCACGCTCTGGAACAGGTCCTTTGCGCCCTGTTCAGCGTTGACGGCGAGCTCGGTGCGACCGAGGTCACCGACCATCAACGTATGTCCGGTCAGCACGAACCAGGGCTCGTCGGCCCGGGTGCGATCGCTCACGAGAATACAAATGTGTTCGGGGGTGTGGCCCGGCGTGTGCAGCACCTTCGCAGCGACGTTGCCAAGCGGAAGCACTTCTTCGTCGCGCGCTCCTCTGAAAGGAAACGAGACTTCCGCGCGCGCCCCAAGCACATACGCTGCGCCGGCTGCTTCAGCGAGCTGTCGTCCCGCCGAGAGATGGTCGGCATGAACGTGCGTGTCGATGACAAAGAGGATGCGCATACCCGCAGCTTCTGCGGCACGCAGATAAGGCTCGATCTCGCCGACGGGATCGACGACGGCGCCCGCCGCTCGTCCGCCACAGCCGAACAGATAGGAGATGCCGACAGGCTCACTGTGCAGGAATTGACGGATGATCATGACTTGCGCTCCCGATTTTCCTGAGTTAATGACATTCAATCATTCTGCTGAATGTTTCACTGAGGGGCCGCCGTGTCAAGCACAGGACCGAAACAAGCGATCTTTGCCGGCCTCGCCGAAGTGGCCCAAGCGCTCGGCCACGCCCACCGCCTGGAGTTGCTGGAGCACGTCGCTCAAGGCATGCGCAGCGTTGAGGAACTTTCCGCGCGGGCCAATCTGAGCTTCGCCAACACGTCGCGACACCTGCAGATCCTTCGGCGCGCGCGCCTCGTCGACACCGAACGACGCGGAAAGCACGTGCTGTATCGGCTTGCCGGCGATGCGGAAGTGGTTGACCTGATGCGGTCGCTCGGACGCGTGGGCGAGCGCAATGTCGCCGAGGTAAGTCGCATCATGACCGACTATTTCCATGCCCGCGACGCGCTGGAGCCGGTGTCGCGGGAAGACATGGTCTCCAGGCTGCGTGATGGGCTTGTCACGGTTCTTGATGTACGGCCTGAAGACGAATTTGCGTTAGGGCATCTTCCCGGCGCGCTGAATATCCCGTTTGGCAAGCTGGAAGATCGCTTGAGCGAACTCCCGGCGGGCCGCGAGGTCGTCGCCTATTGCCGTGGTCCGTACTGCGTTCTCTCGTTCGAGGCTGTCGCGGCGCTTCGCGCACGCGGCTATCTCGTTCGGCGCCTTGAGGACGGCTATCCCGAATGGAAGGCTGCGGGTTTGCCGGTCGAAGCCGCGGCCTGAACGAACCGACACGCGGCAGGCACCGCTCGTGTCGTAGCGCGCGAAACTCGTCGCGCGAACAAGAACAAATAGGAGCAAATATCGTGATCTTTGCAAGCCGCTCATCGCCGCCTTGTTGGCGTGACGCTTCTCGTCGACGCTGCTTTTGCCGAGAACCATGCCGTCAAAGCCACAGGACGAGATGGAGTTCGCTCTCTACGAGGCAGGCATAATTGTGCCGCAGCAGCCTTCGAAGGAAATTTCCGATAGCGTAGTGTCCAACGACACACAGTGTTCGATCCGGAGGGACTCTTACGCCCCCAGCGCCGCCCGCTGATGCGCCTTCAGCGCCGCGCCGAACGCTTCAAACAGTTTTCGGTTGACCGGGTTGCTTTGCGGATCGTATTCGGCGTGCCACTGGACGCCGAGCGCGAAGGCCTGCGCGTCCGCGATCCGGATCGCCTCGATGGTGCCGTCCTCGGCGATCCCCTCGATCACGACACGATGTCCGGGTTCGAGGATGCCCTGCCCGTGCAGCGAATTCACGCGGATGGTTTCGCAGCCAAGCAGGCTTGCAAACGCGCCGCCCGGCGTCAGGTGAACGTCGTGCCGGTCGGCGAACACGACCATTGGGTCGGGATGGATTTCCCCGTTCTCCAGCCGCGGCATGCGGTGGTTGATGCGGCCGGGAATGTCGCGGATCTCCGGATGCAGCGAGCCGCCAAAGGCGACGTTCATTTCCTGCAGGCCGCGGCAGATGCCGAAGATCGGCACGCCTCTGGCGACGCAGGCCTCGGTGAGCGCCAGCGCGACGTCGTCGCGGTGGATGTCGTAGGGCTCGTGCCGCTCATGCGGCTCGGTCCTGAAGCGCGCCGGATGGACGTTGGCGCGGGCGCCCGTCAGCACCACCCCATCCACGACGTCGAGCAGCGCGCCAATCTCGGTGATCTCGGGCGAGCCGGCGAACATCAGCGGCAGCGCGCCCGCAACGTCGGCAATGGCCCGCAAATTGCGCTCGCCCACCATCTGCGTCGCGAAACGATTTTCGACGCGATAGGCGTTCCCGATCACGCCGACCACGGGCCGTTTCATCGCAGGAATTCCGCTGTCATGATTCTGTGCAAGGATTTTCCGGGTTGGCCCATGATTTCAGATAATCATGCCTGCGGGGCGGCGGGGGATCAATATCCGGCTGGTGGGCGCGGGCCTGCCCTGCTATTTCCGCGTGAAGGCTTCCCTGGCGTCGATCCCCTCCGCTCCGGGCATGCCGGCGGCCCGCAGCGCCGCGGCGGCGGCATTGTCGGCATTGTTCAGCCACGGCAGTCTCGCCCGGATTCCGCGCGTGACCGGTTCGCCCAGCGCGCCGCCGAGATCGAGCGGCCAGTAGCCGTTTGGCACCACCTCGGCTGTGATCCCATGCAGGCGATAGCCTGGGCCCAGCACCGCCGCGGCGTCATCGGGCTGGACCTTCCTCGCCGTGGCGGGATCGGCGGGATCGGAGAAGCTGACGAGGACCGGGATCAGCGCGTCCGTCACCGGCACGACGCCGCTGAACTGGCTCATCTGGCTGAACGACACCCGCTTGTCGCCGGCCGCCGTATAGGCCCGCAGGGCGACATAGTTGACGTCGTCAAGCACGAGGTTGTTGTCGAGATGGGCCAGCAGCGCGACGAGGTTCTTGCCGCCGCCGAGATCGACGAAAACGGCATCGCCGACGGTACGGGTCTGGCCGCGGCGGCTGTAGCTGCGATCGGGATGGACCGCGACCACGCCGGAGGCCGATTTGCGCCCCTGCGGCGTCTCGACCTCGACCGCCAGCCGATATTTGTGGGCGGGCCGGTTGATCCTGATCTGGTCGCCGATCACGAGCGCCGCCAGCAGCGCGACCGGGCCGAACCACTTCAAAATCATTGTATCCCTCACCGCCGAACTCTCGCCTCGCTTGGCACAGGGGTACAGCAGCGTCAAACCGGCGCGCGGCCGGCCTTGATCCCGGCCGCGTTTTGGCGAAAGACTGGCGGAACCATATTCTGCGACGAGGAATCAACGTGACAGGTCCCGCTGACATTCGCCTTCAGGCCCGCAATGATCTGGCGTGGGGGATATCGGTCGGGGGCATCAGCGTCGTCCTGTTCATCTGCCTGTTGCTGTTCGCCTGGCATTTCGCCGCGGCGCTGTTCCTGATGTTCGCGGGCATGCTGCTCGGCGTCGCCCTCAACGCCATGAGCAACCTGCTCGGACGCGTCGTCCGGCTTCCGCATTCGCTGCGGCTGACCATCGTGTGCCTGGCGGTGGCGGGCATGCTGTCAGGAATCCTGTTTCTCGGCGGCAGCACGATCGCGCGGCAGACGACGGTGCTGACCAATACGCTCAAGTCGCAACTGGTCAACGTCAAGGGCTTCATGGAAAGGAACGGCATCGACACCAGCCTGTTCGATTTCCAAAGCCTGTCATTGCAGTCGGATCCCTCCGTCCCGGTTGTTGTGCCCTCCCCGGCACCGACCCACAGCCTGCCCAGCGCCGGCGCGATTGCCTCGAGCGGCGGCGCCATTTTCAGCCAGAGCGTGAAACTGATCCTGGGGACCGTCAGCGCGGTCGGAAACTTCTTCATCGTGCTGTTTCTTGGGATCGCATTCGCAAGCCAGCCAGCCGTTTACCGCAGCGGCCTGTTGTTCATGGCCCCGGCGAGACATCGCGCGCGCGCGGTCGTGATCGTCGACCGGATCAGCGAGACGCTGGAGCGCTGGCTGATCGCGCAGATCATCACCATGATGGCGGTATTTCTCGTGACCTGGATCGGCCTTGAAATCATCGGCATCCAGAGCGCGTTCATCCTCGGCATCCAGGCCGGACTGCTCGCCTTCATCCCGACCGTGGGCGCCATCCTCGGCGGGCTGATCGTGGTGCTGGCAAGCCTCGCCTCCGGATGGGTCGCGGGCCTCTCGGCTTTCATCCTGTTCCTCGGCGTACACGCGCTGGAAAGCTATCTGCTGACGCCGATCATCCAGCGCCAGGCGCTCGATATTCCGCCGGCCACGCTGTTCGCGTTCCAGATCCTGCTCGGCATCGTTTTCGGCGTCTGGGGACTGGCGCTGGCGTTGCCGCTGATGGCGATCGCCAAGGTCATGATCGACCATTTCAAGCAGGATGCCGCGCCGACGGCGATCACCACCGTATGATGCTCGAAAATCGCCTCAGCCCGCCGTGGTCAGCACCGTCTCGGTGTGCTCGACCTCGGGCGGTGTGGCAAAGTACTGCCCGACCAGCGCGCGCCAGGCGGCGAAATCCTCCGAGCCGCGAAAATCGACGGTGTGGTTTTCCAGCGTGTCCCATCGCGCCATCAACCGGTATCGCTGCGGCTTCTCGATCGACCTGTGCAGTTCAAACCCCTTGCCGCCCCGGGCGCGCAGGAACAGCGGACGGGCCTTGGCGACCGCGGCTTCGAAATCCTTCTCGGTGCCGGGCTTGACGTCGATTTGTGCGATTTCGGTAATCATGGGGATCTGCGCCTTCTGATGGGAATTCGCCTGTCTAACCCGTCCGGCAGAAAAGAAAAAGGCGCCTTGCAGCGCATAGCTTGCGGCGCCATCGTATCGGCCACCGCCGGGCAACTCAGCCGAACAGCAGCACCATGCCGGCGACCATCATCGCGCAGCCGATGAACATGACGGCAGGCCAGCGGATTCTGTGCCGATCATAACGCCCCTGCGCGCGGCGCTCGGTGATCAGCGCCATCTCGAACTCGTCCGAGGTCGAGAACATGCAGCCGAAGCCGCCGCGGGCGGAAGCTGCGGCCGCTTCGAGCGACGTCAAGGCGGCCTGAGGGGTTCGTGCGCGCGAAGAGTCCATGGTGCGGATGATAGGGAGGCAATGGTAAACGCGGCGTTACCGTCAAGCGTCGGGACAACATACGATTCTATCCGTGTTGAACCAGGCTTCAGCTCAACGCCGTGGCCTGGCGTGCGGGCACCGAAAGGCCGACGGTCTTGCGCCGCCAGTTATCCAGCGACAGCGGCAGCTCTTCGGCCGTCTCGACCCGGTTGCGGCCGCCCCGCTTGGCCTGATAGAGCGCGGTATCGGCCGACGCCAGCAACACTTCGAGCTCGGTGCCAGCCGGACCGCCGGCAACGCCGATGCTGACGGTGGTGTCCACCGGGCCCTGCTCGCATACGATGCCGGAGTTCGCGAAAGCTTCGCGCACACGTTCGGCAACCACTACGCCCTCGTCCAGCGAGCAGGGCAGCAGCGCGGCGAACTCCTCGCCGCCGATGCGGCCGGAAAGATCGCTGATGCGCAGGTTGCTGACGACGACGGTGGCGAACAGCTTCAGGATCTCATCGCCCGCGGGATGGCCGAAACGGTCGTTGATGCCCTTGAAATGGTCGATGTCGAAAATCATCGCCGTCACCGGCCGGCCCGCCGCGGCTTCGCGCTCGATGACGCGTTTGCAGGCTTCCGAGAAACCGCGGCGGTTCAACATGCCGCTGAGCGGATCGACCGAGGCGGCGGTCTTGTGCATGGTCACGGCGCGATCCGACACCAGCATGAAGATGACGAACACGGTGCCGATCGCATACAGCACCAGCTCGATCGAGAACGCCGTGACCCAGATGCTGCTGGTGAACGTCTCGTCATGCGGGCGCAAGAGGTCGCCGAGCAGGATCGGCAGCATCAGGACGCCGCCGTGCATCACCGGCACCGCAATCGTCGGCCAGCTCTTCTGCATGTTCCGCCGCCGCTCGTTCCATAATTCGTGAGCCGTCAGCCCGGCATAGATCGCGACGATCGCCGCGCCGATGGTCAAGCGCATGGCAGGATTGAGCGTCGGAAAAGTCACCGTGACGCCGACCCAGGCGATCGCTCCGAACGCCAGCCCCGGCAAGTTGGGCTTGCGGCCGTGGAATACCCGCGCCGCGCTCCAGACCATGCCGCACGCGACAAGGCCCGTCGCATTCAGCGCCAGCGACAGCGTGTCGCCGAGTCTCGAGCCGCCGATGGTCCAGATCGCAACCGATGAGGCGCCGAGCAGATAGGCCGCGCCCCACCAATTCAGCGCCGGGATCTTCTCCTGCCGGCCGAAGAACACGAGCATGGCCCCGAGCATGCCTGCCACCATCGCGGCAAGCGTGTACAGCGTGGATGTATCGATCGACATGAGTTCACCCGAACGCGTTGGTGCGGCTCTTTTGGCGTCTGTCAGAAATTTCGCGCTATCGCCCGCCAACACTAGTCCCGCCGTGTTCCAAAACGGTGTGCAGCGGTAAGAAAGTTTTCAGGAAAACCCTTGGTTATTCCTCACTAAATGGAAAGCAAAAGGGCGCCGATCGGCGCCCTTTCCCGGTATTCCTGAATGCGGCATTCGCCGCAAATTTTAACGAGACAATTAGCGCTTCGAGAACTGGAACGATTTGCGCGCCTTCGCCCGGCCGTACTTCTTGCGCTCCACGGTGCGGGAATCGCGGGTCAGGAAGCCGCCCTTCTTCAGAACGCCGCGCAGGTCCGGCTCGAAATTCGTCAGCGCCTTCGAAATGCCGTGGCGCACGGCGCCGGCCTGGCCGGACAGGCCGCCGCCGGCGACCGTGCAGATGACGTCATACTGGCCGGCGCGCGCCGCCGCGACCAATGGCTGCTGGATCATCATGCGCAGAACCGGACGGGCGAAATAGACTTCGACCTCGCGGGTGTTGACCGTGATCTTGCCGGCGCCGGGCTTAATCCAGACCCGCGCGACCGCGTCCTTGCGCTTGCCGGTGGCATAGGCGCGGCCGTGCTTGTCGACCTTCTTGACGTATTTCGGCGCTTCCGGCGCCGCCGTCTTCAGCGACGACAACTGATCGAGCGACTGCATGGTATCGGACATCTTATGCGGCCCTCATGTTCTTGCGGTTCATGGAAGCGATATCAACCTTCTCGGGCTGCTGGGCTTCATGCGGATGTTCGGCGCCGGGATAGACGCGCAGATTTCCCATTTGCACGCGGCCGAGCGGACCGCGGGGGACCATGCGTTCGATGGCCTTCTCGAGCACGCGCTCGGGGAAGCGCCCCTCAAGGATCGACTTGGCGGTGCGCTCCTTGATGCCGCCGATGAAACCGGTGTGCTTGTAGTAGACCTTGTTGTCGCGCTTGCGACCGGTCAGCACGACGTGGGCCGCATTGATGATGACGACATGGTCGCCGCAATCGACATGGGGCGTATAGGTCGGGAGGTGTTTGCCGCGCAGGCGCATCGCGACCAGGCTGGCGAGGCGGCCGACCACCAGACCCCTGGCGTCGATCAGCACCCACTTTTTCGTCACCTCGGCGGGTTTTGCCGAAAACGTTTTCATGTGAGGAAATCCGTGAATATGGAAATCGGCGCCAGGTGCGCCGAACTGCGCGATTTCTAGAGAACGCGACGCTACCCGTCAATGCCTTATGGTCACATAAAATATAGTATATTCAATCACTTGCAATTATGGTGTAATAATACCGTGGAAATGTTTACTTGTTTGGAATGGAATAGGTCGCCGTCACGTGAGCGATCGGATCGGGCGATGATCCCGACAGCAGATTGACCTCGCCGACCGCAAGCCGCTTGCCGAGCTTGAGCAGCCGCGCCGCCGCCAGCACATCCTGGCCGGGCTGGCCCTTGCGCAGAAAATTGATGCTGAGATTGGTCGTGACCGCGAGGCCGACCGGGCCGATCGCCGAGAGCAGGACGACATACATCGCGAAATCGGCCATCGCCATCAGTGTCGGCCCGGACACCGTGCCGCCCGGCCGCAGCATGCGTTCGTTGAAGCGGCGGCGCAGCAGGCAGGTTTGGCCATCGGCGCTTTCGATGGTGATATCGCCATCGCTGAACGCCTGGGGGAATTCCTCACGGAGGAACTGCTCCAGTTCAGCCACGCTCATTTTCGCTGCCGCCATGCTGTCCTGCCCCGCTCTGCCGGTATCCACCTGAGCCGAAAACGCTGTAGGATTGCCTGTTACCTCAGCTTCCGATCCCAGCTCCAGTGGAAACTCCAGAGATGCCTGTCCGGACCGCCCGCCCAGCCGCGCCGCAAACGGCGATCCTGCTCCGCGAAACCGCGGGCTCCATCGCCGTGCTTACCCTGAACCGACCGGCGGCGCGCAACAGCCTGTCGGAGGGCCTGATCGCCGAACTGCACTTCGCGCTGGAAGAAGTCCGCGACGATAACAGCATCCGCGCCGTCGTGATCGCCGCCAACGGCCCGGCTTTCTCCGCAGGCCATGACATGAAGGAGCTGACCGCGCGCCGCAGCGATGCCGATCGTGGCCGCGCCTATTTTGCGCAAATCATGAACGCGTGCAGCGCGATGATGCAAGCCATTGTGGCCCTGCCGAAGCCGGTGGTCGCCGCCGTGCAAGGCATCGCCACCGCCGCCGGTTGCCAACTGGTGGCAAGCTGCGATCTCGCGGTTGCCTCGGAGAACGCGAGCTTCGCCACGCCCGGCGTCGACATCGGCCTGTTCTGCTCGACGCCAATGGTGGCGCTGTCGCGCAACGTCCCGCGCAAACAGGCGATGGAGATGCTGCTCACCGGCGAGCCGATTTCGGCGGCCACCGCGAAAAACATCGGCCTGGTCAACCAGGTGGTCGCCGCCGGCGCCGAGCGCGACGCGGCGATCGCGCTGGCCGAGAAGGTCGCGCGCAAATCCGCCTACACCATCAAGCTCGGCAAGGAGGCGTTCTACCGTCAGGCCGAGATGAGCCTTGCCGACGCCTATCGCTTCGCCGCAGAGGTGATGACCGAGAACATGATGGCGCGCGACGCCGAGGAAGGCATCGGCGCCTTCCTCGAAAAGCGCGAGCCGAAGTGGCAGGACAAGTGACGACGCAGAACGTCGTCATTCCGGGGCGATGCGGAGCATCGAACTACGGTGCGCAATTGCGCACCTGAGAATCTCGAGGTTCCGGGTCTGGTGCTAGCGCACCATCCCGGAACGACGAACGGGAAAACGAATGAACCACGACGCCTATGACGACGACTACATCCGCGGTATCCTCAACGGCGTGAAGTCGATTGCGATGGTCGGCGCCTCGCCGGTCAATGTGCGGCCGAGCTATTTCGCCTTCAAATACCTGGCGCAGCGCGGCTACGACATGATTCCTGTCAACCCCGGTCACGTCGGAAAGCTCTTGCTCGGCAAGCCCTTCGTCGCCGCGCTTTCAGATATTGGCGGCCCCGTCGACATGATCGACATCTTCCGCAATTCCAGCCACATCATGCCCGTGGTCGAGGAAGCGTTGAAACTGACGCCGCTGCCGAAGGTCATCTGGATGCAGCTTGGCGCGCGCGACGACGCGGCGGCCGGGAAGGCCGAAGCCGCAGGCCTCAAGGTCGTGATGAACCGCTGCCCCAAGATCGAGTATGGACGGCTGTCGTCGGAGATCTCCTGGATGGGGGTCAACTCGCGCACGCTGAGCTCCAAGCGCGCACCCATTCCGACGCAGGGCATGCGCCTGTCGCTGAATCGATCAAGCCTCGGCGGCGGCGAGACCGCGGCATCCAACCGCGCCGCGAAAAAGAGCGAGCCGACGTGACCCGGATGCGAAACAATCGCTTCAGGAAATATGAGCTCGGCGCAACGCGCGGCCTTCGCTGCGGCCGCCGCACGGCACGCCCGTTCCAATCCGCGATATCTGAACGCGTCGCCTTGACGGCGGCTGCGGCTGCGATCAGCATGCCCCGCATTTTTTCTTGCAAGCCCAAGCAACAGGACGCGTAGAATGACCGACCGAGTACCGGGGTTTTCGACCCTTGCCGTGCATGCCGGCGCGCAGCCCGATCCCACCACCGGCGCGCGCGCGACGCCGATCTACCAGACCACCTCTTTCGTGTTCAACGACGCCGACCACGCCGCCTCGCTGTTCGGGCTGCAGGCGTTCGGCAACATCTATACCCGGATCGGCAATCCCACCACCGCCGTGCTCGAGGAACGCGTGGCGGCGCTGGAAGGCGGCACCGCCGCGCTGGCGGTTGCCTCGGGTCACGCCGCGCAGGTCGTCGTGCTCCAGCAATTATTGATGCCCGGCGACGAGTTCATCGCGGCGCGAAAACTCTATGGCGGGTCGATCAACCAGTTCACGCATGCGTTCAAGAGCTTTGGCTGGAACGTGGCGTGGGCCGATCCCGACGATATCGGAAGTTTCGAGCGCGCGGTCACTCCAAAGACCAGGGCGATCTTCATCGAGTCGATCGCCAACCCCGCCGGCAGCATCACCGACATCGAGGCGATCGCGGAAGTCGCGCGCAAGGCCGGCGTGCCCCTGATCGTCGACAACACGCTGGCGACGCCCTATCTGATCCGGCCGATCGATCACGGCGCCGACATCGTCGTGCATTCGCTGACCAAGTTCCTGGGCGGGCACGGCAACTCGATCGGCGGCATCATCGTCGACGCCGGCACCTTCGACTGGTCGAAGGACAGCAAGTATCCGATGCTCTGCGAGCCGCGCCCGGAATATCACGGCATCCGGATCCAGGAAACCTTTGGCAACTTCGCCTTTGCGATCGCCTGCCGCGTGCTCGGCTTGCGCGACCTCGGCCCGGCGATCTCGCCGTTCAACGCCTTCCTGATCCTGACCGGCATCGAGACACTGCCGCTGCGCATGCAGAAGCATTGCGAGAATGCGAAGGCGGTTGCGGAATTCCTTTCGGGCCATCGCGCGGTGGCGGCGGTGAACTACGCCGGCCTGGCCGATGACAAATACAACAAGCTCGCCCGCAAATACGCGCCAAAGGGCGCCGGCGCGGTGTTCACCTTCGGCCTCAAGGGCGGCTATGATGCCGGCGTCAGCCTGGTGTCGAAGCTGAAACTGTTCTCGCATCTGGCCAATGTCGGCGACACCCGATCGCTCGTGATCCATCCGGCCTCGACCACCCACAGCCAGCTCGACGACGCCGCCAAGGTGAAGTCGGGCGCGGCGCCCGAAGTGGTGCGGCTGTCGATCGGCATCGAGGACAAGGAAGACCTGATCGCGGACCTCGATCAGGCGCTGAGCGCGTGAGGGCTGCACCACGTCTGTCATTCCGGGATGGTGCGTAGCACCAGACCCGGAATCTCGAGATTCCGGGTTCGATGCTTTGCATCGCCCCGGAATGACGCCTGTTGGAGCCGATGTCGCAACCAAGCCTCTCGTCAACGCCCATTCCGGCATAAAGTGTCGTTGATTCGCCCCGGATGATTCGGAGCCACCGATGCTGCGCTGGATGACGCCATTTCTGCTCGCGATTTTCGCGATCGAAACCGCTGCCGCCGACGGTCCGCCCGCGGCGGTCAATGACAGCCCCGCCGCCAAGTCCGCCACGGTCCGGGCCGCGGGGAAATTGCCGCCGGGATTGCCACGCGCGCACTACACCTACCGTACAACGGTGGCTTCCCCGCCGGCACCTCTTTACGTCCGCCGCGGCCGCACGTTGGTGGTCGAGGAAGAGGATCCGGACGTGCTGTTCACGCCGGTGGGCGTGCTGCCGTTTGCGCCACGGGTCCACGGCGTGCCGCTGCTGCCGGGCTCATCGACGCTGCCGGGCTATTACGGCACGCGCCATTCCTACAGCTATGACGGCCCCTATTACGGCGGCCCCTACAGCGGCGGGCCCTTCTGGAACCGGCTGCCCTATGCCTGCGGCGTTTACGGATATTGCTAGCCGGGCTGCCCGAGCGGGACGGGTAGTTTTCGTTGGGCCTGCCCCACGCCTCGCGGCGCCAGGCGTTCGACATGCACAACCGCGAGCGTCAGCACCAGGATCGCCATGGCCTGATGCGCCAGGGCGAGATCGATCGGCGTCTGACGCAGCAGCGTGAGGATGCCAAGCGCTGCCTGGGCCGTGATTGCCGCCGCCAGCCACCACGCGCCGCGTGTCACGGCGGCCCCGGCCCGCGACCTGACGGCATCGATCGCGTGCAGGACGGTCAGCAGCAGCAGCGCATAGGCGGTCATGCGATGCTCGAACTGCACCATCAGCGCATTCTCGAACAGGTTGCGCCACCATGGTTGCTCGAACCACAGCCGTGCCGCGGAAGGTATGAACGCGCCATCGATCATCGGCCAGGTGTTGTACACCCTGCCCGCACGCAGGCCCGCGACCAGCGCCCCGAAATAGAGCTGCAGGAAGGTCAGCGCCAGCAAGACCATGCCGGTGATCTTCAGCCGCGCCGGAACCGCCGGCTGCGGGCGCGCGCCCAACCGCCGAACCGTCCATACGATCGCGGCAAAGATGAGGAACGCCAGCACCAGATGTACCGCCAGCCGATACTGCGACACTTCAGTCCGCTGCGACAGGCCCGACGCGACCATCCACCAGCCGACCGCGCCTTGCAGCGCGCCGAGCCCGAGGATCAGCCACAGTCGCCGCTTCAATCCCGCACTGAGGGCGCCGCGCCACAGAAAGAACAGGAACGGCAGCAGATAGAACGCGCCAATCACCCGCCCGAGCAGCCGGTGGCTCCATTCCCACCAGAAGATCGTCTTGAACTCCGCAAGGCTCATGCCGGCATTGAGCTCGCGGTACTGCGGAATGGTCCTGTAGGCCGCGAACGCCTGCAACCATTGATCCTCGTTGAGCGGCGGTAGGGTGCCGGTGACCGGCTTCCACTCCACAATCGACAATCCGGACTCGGTCAGCCGCGTCGCGCCGCCGACCAGCACCATGACCGCGATCAGGGCGGCGACCGCGATCAACCACCATTTGACGGCGCTGACATGCAAGGTTGGCTCGGCGGAACTAACGGTCATGGCGCCTGTTTTGAAAAGTTCTCGCCTTGATCCGAAGGCGCGCTTGATTGAACTGGCGCGCCCCTTATAGTCCGCGGCTTCCCGCGCGCAACCCGCACGAGCTCAAATCTCCGCCATGCCGATACGGACCCGCAAATTCCTCGGAACCATCTTCCTGCTGCTGCTGGTCGTAGTGTGGTCGCTCCTGGGAATGACGATCGCCCAGACGCCATGGCTTGCCAATTCGGGCCTGCTGCAGGCGATCTTCTACGTCGTGGCGGGCCTCGGCTGGGTGCTGCCGGCGATGCCGATCATCAGCTGGATGTCGCGGCCGGATCGTCCGGCGTAGCCGCGGCCTCCCGTTCGCCGGTCGGCCTGACCGGCGCAAACATGGCGCCGGACACGAGCACGCGCAGGACGCGCAGCGAGCGCCGCCGTCCGTCCCAGGCGATGCGCGGCAGCGCGTAGAGATTGGTGTCGCCGTTGGAGGCGATCACGCCCGGGATCGCCGATACGGCGCTGGCAAAACCTGCCTCGCGTGCCATCGCCGCATGCCGACGGTGCCAGGATCCGCGATCCCCCTGGGGATAGGCGAAGTGCCTGACGTCGCGATCAAGGGCGGCCTCCGCCACCGCCTTGCCCATCGCGATCTCGCGGGCCGCTTCGGCTTCCCGCAAATTCGAAAGCGGGTGATAGTTGACGGTCGCGCTACCGATCGTGACCAGCGGATCCCTCGCGAGTCTGGCCAGATCGTCCCAGTCCATCGACAGGCCGCGCGACAGCACTGCAGGATCCACCGAGTAACGCGTGCAGAGATCGTGGATCGCCAACGAAAGATCCGACGGCGTCAGCGTGCGCATCCAGCTCGCAAGAAACCCGTAGGCCTGGTTCTTTTCCGAGGTGTCACTGGTGCTGAAACGCCGCTCCTTGCCGTCGATCACCAGGCTAATTCGATTCTCGCGCGCGATGATGGCTTCCAGCGCGAGCCACCACGCCTCGCCGAGACCGTCCGGGAATGCGGTCGGCAGGTAGACCGTGAAGGGCACGCCGTGCTTTGAAAGCACGGGATAGGCCGAAGCGATGACATCCTTGCAGCCGCCGTCGAAGGTCAGGCTGACAAACCTGTTGGCCTCGGGCATCGTGACCGCGCGCCGGCACACCTCGTCCATCGAGATCAGATCAAAGTTCCAGCGCTTCAGCGCGCGGATCGCCCGATCGAGGAATTCCGGTGTGATTTCACGCGACCGGTTCGGCTGGAATCGCCGAAAGCTGCGGGGACGCACGCGCTCAAATTTCAGGATCACGCCGGCGCCGCCGCTCGACCGCTGCTTCAGCCGGGCATAACCGCTGAAATAGGCGAGTTCGATCCGGGCCCGCTGCAAGATACCGATATCTGATGCCAAAATCCCGCCCCAGCTACCGTCGCGCGGCCCTCGATGCGGCCCAAGCGCCATTACGCTTTGTTGACATTTGCCTGCGAAGGTCGGCCAAAGCCGAAATCTTCAAGCATTCTCATATAACAAGGGCTCTGCGATGACCATGGCTGCCGCGATTGAAGACCAGACCGCGCATGCCAACGCGTGGCCGAAGGCGGGCCGCATCGCCGACATCGACATCGTTCGCGACCTCGCCGCCGCCGAGGTTGTCTGGCGCAGCCTGGAAGGCGCGCACGCATCGTTCACACCGTATCAACGCTTCGATTTCCTGGAACCATGGCAACGCGAGGTCGGCGCGCGTGAGGGCCTTGCTCCCTTCATCGCGATCGGCTTTGACGCCAACCGACGGCCGCTCGTGCTATTGCCGCTCGTGCTCGGGTCCGCCTACGGCGCGCGCTGCGCCAGCTTCATGGGCGGCAAGCATTCGACATTCAATATGGCACTGTGGGACCGTGATTTCGCCGCGAGCGTGACGCGGGCCGATCTCGACGGCCTGATCGCGGCAATTTCGAAGCGCGCCGAAGCCGACGTGCTGGCGCTGCACCGGCAACCCGCCCGCTGGCGCGATCTCGCCAATCCACTGGCGCTGCTGCCGCATCAGCCCTCCGCCAATGACTGCCCGCTTCTCACCATCGAGCCCGGCGCCGCGCCGACGACGCTGGTCAGCAACTCGTTCCGTCGCCGGCTGAAGGGCAAGGAGCGCAAGCTGCAGGCCCTGCCCGGCTATCGCTACTTCCGGGCGTCCTCCGAGGCCGAGATCACGCGGCTCTTGGACTGGTTCTTTCGCGTCAAGCCGCAGCGTATGGCCGAACAGAAACTGCCCAACGTGTTCGCCGATCCCGGCATCGAGGATTTCATCCGCGGCGCTTGCGCCCGGCAACTCGCCGACGGCAGGCACGCCATCGATATCCATGCGCTCGAATGCGACGAGGAAGTCATCGCGATTTTCGCCGGCGTCGCTGACGGGTACCGCTATTCGATGATGTTCAACACCTACACGATGTCGCCGAATGCGAAATACAGCCCCGGCCTGATCCTGATGCGCGACATCATCGATCACTACGCCGGGCAGCAATATCGCGCCCTCGACCTTGGAATCGGTTCGGACGATTACAAGCGTCTGTTCTGCAAGGACGACGAGCCGATCTTCGACAGCTTCATTCCGCTCAGCCAGCGCGGCAAGCTTGCCGCCGGCGCCATGTCCGGCGTCAACCGCGCCAAGCGTCTGGTCAAACAAAATCCGGCGCTGCTCGATATGGCGCAAAGGCTCCGCGGCGCCTTCAGCTAGGGCTCCCCTTTCGCCCGTCATTGCGAGCGCAGCTCGCAATGACGTCGCTACTTCTCTCGCTTCACGCCGCCGCCACGCGCAAGCCCGGCTCGACCGCATCGGATGCCCGGCAAGGCCGGCTCAGCATCGTCACCTCCAGGAAGCCGGCCGCCGTCAGTTGGTCGCGCATTGACGCGCGCGCGTCCGCAGCCATCGAAGCGTCCGGCACCACCACCGCCCGCGCCTGCGAGGTCAGTAGCTCTGCCGGCAGTTGCGAACCCGCGCCGGCATCCAGCAGGACATGATCGTAGACCCGCAGCAGCGCGTCGATCGCCAGCGTCAGCCGCGGCGATTGCAGCTGCGCAGGGTCAAAGCCGGGCTGTCCGGCGCTGACGAGATGGACCCGCGACAGCCGGTCCCTGGTGATGATCTGGGCAAACGACGCGGCGCCCTGCATCAGTTCGGCAAGCCCGGGCGCAGCCGGATCGGCCGATACCGCCGCGATCGTCGGCGAGGACGCGGCGAGATCGACGACCACGATCTTCGCCCGCCGCACCATCAGCCGCGCCAGCGTCAGCGTTGTCAGCGTAACGCTGTCGCCTGACGCGGTGCCGAGGATGGTCACCTTGCGCGCGGCGGCGCCGGCGTCGAGCAGATGGTCGGCAAGCTGCTGGATTTCAGCGATCCCCGCCGCGATCTCGCCACCGGAAAACTCCGTGCGGGATTCACCCGGCACAGATACGGAGGCGGCTGTAGTCGCGGACACGGCGTATGTTCGCGGCGCCGTCATTCGCAGCAACTCGCCGGTGGCGATCGCGCCACTTGTCAGCAGCAAGGTCGCCAGCGTCGCGATCAGCAGGATCGGTAGCTTTTTCGGATAAGCCGGGGTGTTCGAAACGGTGGCGCGCGAGATGATGCGGCCATCGGCCGGGGCCGCCTCGATGTTCTCGCGGGTGGTCGCCTCGCGGTATTTGGCGAGGTAGGATTCCAGGAGGTCGCGCTGCGCCTTGGCCTCGCGTTCCAGCGCACGGAGCTGCACGTCCTGGCCGTTGGAGGCGGATGCCTGCTTCTTCAACTGGTCGAGGCTCGCCGACAGGCCGTCCACCCTTCCGCCGGCGATGCGCGCGTCGTTCTCCAGCGAGCGGGAAACCTTGCCCGCCTCCTCGCGCAACTGACGATCGAGATCGGCAAGCTGGGCCCTCAGCTCCTTGATGCGGGGGTGGCCGTCGAGCAGCGTCGAGGACTGCTCGGCAAGCTGGGCGCGCAACGTCACCCGCTGCTCGGACAGCCGGCGGATCAGTTCCGAGTTGAGGACTTCGGACGCCTCGATCGGCCTGCCGGTCTGCAGCATTTCCTTGATGAGCCGCGCCTTCGATTCCGCGTCAGACTTTAGCGCCCGCGCATTGTTCAACTGCGTATTCAATTCGCCCATCTGCTGGTTCGACAACGAGGTGTTGTTGGTGCCGACGAAGAGGCTGGATCTGGAGCGGAAATCCTCGACGCGCGATTCGGCTTCGGCGACCTTCCTGCGCAGGCTCTCGATCTCGCCGGACAGCCACTGGCCCGCGGATTTCGCCTGCTGCTGGCGCGCGTCCTGCTGCAGCACCAGATAGCCTTCGGCGATCGAGTTGGCGACGCGGGCGGCGAGCTCGGGGTCGCGGGACTGGAACTCGACGGCGATGACGCGGGACTTGTCGACCGCATAGGCCGTGAAGCGTTCGTAATACGCTGCCAGCACCCGCTCCTCCGGGGTCAGCGAGAACGGATCCCGCCCGATGCCGAACAGAGCCAGCAACGACCGCAGCGGCGAAGAACCCCGCAGCACCGGATCGAACTCCGGAAGTTCGGCAAGCTTGTTTTTCCGGATGATCTCGCGGGCCAGGTCGCGCGACTGCAACAGTTGCACCTGGCTCGCCACCGCCTCGGCATCAAGCGCGGTGCGCTCCTCGTTGCGCTCGCCGTTCGGCCGCAGGAACACGTTCTCCCGGCCGTCCACCAGAATCCGGGCTTCCGACTTGTAGCGGGGGGTGACCATGTTGACCGCGGCGAGCGACAGCAGGAGGGCCAGCGCGGTCGGGACGATGATCCAGCCGCGCTTCTGCAGCAGCGCCCGGCCGAGCGCATGCAGGTCCAGATCGCCCGCCTGCGATGCCGCCGATGGCGTCGGAACGGGCGGCTCGGGCCTGGCGGCCGCCTGGAGCCCCACAGCCTTGTCCTCGCCCGCACGCCAGAACGCCAAACGCATCGTACACTCCCGCGGGACGCCACCACTCCACTCGAACCTGGCCGACTACACTCCATTAAGGTTGCCGCTGGGTTAATCTGCGCTGTTTGCGGACCGAGGCGGCCTTCCCGCATGGGTCCGGTCATGTTTTGTTAACCATGACAACCCCTAATCGGGCGGATGACTGTTCGAGGATTCTTCTGATGCGCGGCGTGCTCGCCCCCACCCCCGGCCATAGCTGCCGCGCCCGCGAGACCGCCGGCGTGCGCGGGGTCTGATCATGCCGATGGTTGACGGCCAGCCGCTTCGTATCCTGCACGCGACGCGCACACCTGTCGGCGGAATCTTTCGTCATATTCTCGACCTCGCCAACGGCCAGGCCGAGCGCGGCCACCATGTCGGCATCATCGCCGACAGCCTCACCGGCGGCGAGCGCGCCGCCCAGGCGCTTGCGGAAATCGCGCCGCGCCTCAAGCTCGGCGTTCATCGCCTCGCCATTCGCCGCGAGCCGCTGCCGACGGACCTTCTGGTATGGGCGCGATTCCAGCGCCTGATCCGGCGCTTGAAGCCCGACGTGCTGCATGGCCACGGCGCCAAGGCCGGCGCTTTCATTCGGCTGAACAGCCGGTCAAAGGACAGGATCAGGGTCTATACGCCGCATGGCGGCTCGCTGCACTTTCCGCCGTCGACCCTCAAGGGAAATGTCTACGCGCGCATCGAACGCGCGCTGATGAACAATACCGAGTTGTTCCTGTTCGAAAGCGCCTTCGCCCGCGACACCTATCAGCGCACCATCGGTGTCCCCCACGGCCCGGTGCGCTGCGTGTTCAACGGCGTCACCGCCAATGAGTTCGACCCGGTCGTGAAGGCCGAGGACGCCACCGATCTCATCTATGTCGGCGAGTTCCGCCACATCAAGGGCGCCGACCTTCTGATCGACGCGGTGGCGCGGCTGCGCGCCAACGGCCGTCCGGTGACATTGACCCTCGCCGGCGACGGCGAGGAGACCGAAAATCTCAAGGCCCAGATCCAGCGGCTCGGCCTCGGCGACGCCGTGAGGTTCATCGGCCACGTCAAGCCGCGTTACGGCTTCTCCAAGGGCTCGCTGCTGGTGGTTCCCTCGCGCGGGGACTCCATGCCCTATGTCGTGATCGAGGCCGCCGCCGCGGGGGTCCCCATGATCGCCGCCAATGTCGGCGGCATCCCGGAGATCTTCGGGACTGAGACCGACGCCTTGTTCGCGCCCTACATCGCCGGCGCGATGGCGGACGCCATCGAAATGGCGCTCGACGATCCCGCCGCGACAAGGGAGCGCGCGCGATCGTTGCGCGAACGGGTGTTCCTGCACTTCTCGCAGAAGGCGATGGTCGAGGGCGTGCTGGCCGGCTATCGCGACGCATTTTCCAACCATTAACCGTTCCTTGCGACGTAACAGTTTCTTCCGATTTTTCCCGTAAGCCGTTGATGGTGGGGAACTCCGCACCCGCAGGCAGCTGTTCGTCTGCTCCAAGAACGGAAACGGACACGTGGAAACGATCAACGCGCGCTCGACGCTAGATGCTCCGGCAACATCCGCAGGGTACGCCGGTCAACCGCCGATCGAGCGGCGTCGCAAGCTGTCCGCGGCAGCACTTGCCGTCGCCAATCGAAAAATTGGCAGCGCCTACTCGCCGATCGTGATCGCGGGCGCGGTGCGCATCGTCGATTTCGTGACGTTGAGCGCGATCGGCATCGCGCTCTATTTCGGATATGTCGTCCCCATCAGCGGCTTCCACTGGGCGTATCTCGCGGCGATATCAGGCATGACCGCCACCGCCGTAATCTGCTTCCAGGCCGCCGACATCTACGACGTCCAGCTGTTTCGTGGACGGCTGCAGCAGATGACCCGAATGATTTCGTCCTGGACCCTGGTTTTCCTGCTGTTCATCGGCGCGTCGTTCGCAGCCAAGCTCGGCAACGAGATTTCGCGGCTGTGGCTTGCGGCATTTTTCCTCGCCGGTCTCGCGGCGCTTGTGATCGGGCGCATGGTGTTGCGCTCGCTTGTCCGCGGCTGGGCGCGCCAGGGCCGTCTCGACCGGCGCACCATCATCGTCGGCGCGGACGAAAGCGGCGAACAGTTGGTCCGCGCGCTGAAAGTCCAGGACGATTCCGACATCGAAGTTCTCGGCGTGTTCGACGACCGTAACGACGACCGCGCCATGGACAGCTGTGCCGGCAGTCCGAAGCTCGGCAAGGTCGACGACATCGTCGAATTCGCGCGTCGCACCCGCGTCGATCTCGTGCTGTTCGCGCTGCCGATCTCGGCCGAGACCCGCATTCTCGAAATGCTCAAGAAGCTGTGGGTGCTGCCGGTGGATATCCGGCTTTCGGCCCATACCAACAAGCTTCGTTTCCGCCCGCGTTCCTACGCCTATCTCGGCGAGGTGCCGACGCTGGCCGTATTCGAGGCGCCGGTCACCGACTGGGACCTGGTGATGAAGTGGCTGTTCGACCACGTCGTCGGTTTCCTGATCCTGATGCTGGCGCTGCCGGTGATGGCGCTGGTCGCGCTCGCGGTCAGGCTCGACAGCCCGGGTCCGGTTCTGTTCCGCCAGAAGCGGTTCGGCTTCAACAATGAGCGTATCGACGTCTTCAAGTTCCGCTCGATGTACCACGAGCACGCCGATCCGCTGGCCACCAAAGTCGTGACTCGAAACGACAGCCGCGTCACCCGCGTCGGTCGTTTCATCCGCAAGACCAGCCTCGACGAACTGCCGCAGCTCTTCAATGTGGTGTTCAAGAGCAACCTCTCGCTGGTCGGGCCGCGTCCCCACGCCGTGCAGAGCAAATTGCAGAGCCGGCTGTTCGACGAGGCCGTTGACGGCTATTTCGCGCGCCATCGCGTCAAGCCCGGCATTACCGGCTGGGCGCAGATCAACGGCTGGCGCGGCGAAGTCGACACCGACGAGAAGATCCAGAAGCGCGTCGAGTACGACCTGCACTACATCGAGAACTGGTCGGTGCTGTTCGACTTCTACATTCTGCTCAAGACGCCGCTGGCGCTGATGACCAAGAACGAGAACGCGTATTGAGCTAGCGTCATTGCGAGCGCAGCGAAGCAATCCATGGCACGGCGCCGGGATCGGTGGATTGCTTCCGCCTACGCGCAAGGAGCTACGGCGGACAAGTCGTCGCTATCGCTCCTCGCAAATGACGCCGCTAGCAGGCGGATGGTGTTGTCGAGTTTGCGTGAGTATGTGATGGCGTATGCGGCGACTGCCGGGGGCTCCCCACCAGCGATGACGGCCGCGTCCGGCGTGCTCGCCCTGCAGCGCGCGCTGGTATGGCTGGCCGGCGCTTCCATCGCCATTGTCTTCATCGAGCCTTCCCCCTACGAGCTGGTGACGCTGTTGGCCTCGATGGTCTTCTTCGCAACCGGCTTGCGAATGCGGCTGGTGTTCCTGCCACTGCTGCTGCTGCTGTTCCTGCTCAATGTCGGCTACTCGATCAGCGCGGTCGCGGTGATCGACCGGCCCAACGTCGCCAACTGGATCGCGACGTCCTGGTACCTGGCGGTGACGGTTGTTTTCTGGGCGATGGTGATCTCCGAGGACACCACGGCCCGCCTCGACATGCTCCGGCGCGGCCTGATCGTCGGCGCGCTGATTGCGGCGGTCGCGGGGATCGCCGGCTACTTCGATCTTGTCCCCAGCGGGCGCGACCTGCTGACACTGTACGGCCGCGCCCGCGGCACCTTCAAGGACCCGAACGTGCTCGGCGCATTCCTGGTCCTGCCCGCCCTGTTGGCGCTGCAAAGCATCGTCTCCGACAAGTTCGCGAAATCGCTTCGCAGCACCATCACGTTCGGCGTCCTTTCGCTGGCGATCCTGCTGGCATTCTCGCGCGCGGCCTGGGGCCTGTTGATCCTCACTTCCGGTTTCATGCTGATGCTGATGGTGTTGACCAGCCGCTCGCAGACGCAGCGCGTGCGCATCATCCTGGTGACAGCAGTTGCAGTGGTGCTGGCGGTTGCGCTGGTTGTCGTGCTGCTGTCGTTCGAGTCGATCTCCGAGATGTTCAGCCAGCGCGCCAGCCTCGACCAGAGTTACGATGAAGGCCGCTTCGGCCGCTTTGGCCGGCATCTGCTCGGCGCCGAGATGGCGCTCGACCTGCCGTTCGGCATCGGGCCGCTGCAGTTCACCCGATTCTTCCCGGAAGACACCCACAATTCCTATCTCAACGCGTTCATGTCGGGCGGCTGGCTCTCGGGCGTCTGCTACCCCGCACTGATCTTCGCCACCGTGCTGACCGGGTTCCGCTATGCGTTCGTTCGCGTGCCCTGGCAGCGGGCCTATCTGGCGATCTTCTCCGCCTTTCTTGGCACCGTCGGCGAAAGCTTCATCATCGATACCGACCACTGGCGGCACTTCTGGCTGATGCTGGGCACGATGTGGGGCCTGTTCGCCGCGGCCGAACGCTGGAAGGCTGGCGTCGATCCCGCGACGAGCGCGCCGCCCCGCGCAACGTAGCCGCTAATTCTCGATCGCAAACGTCAGGCCGGCGTGATCGACCAATCGCTTGATCAGTTTGTGCTGCATCGCCGCCCCCGGCGTCCAGATGCCGGCGGGAACCTCGGGGGTGTCGCGCAGCAGACAGATCGCGCATTCCGAGATCATCTTCGAGGTCGAGCCGTAGCCGGGATCGCGATCGCCCTTCACGGCGGCGCGGACCTGGCGCCCATCGGGGGCGATCGCAACGTACAGCAAATCGTACAAACCGTTCTCGCGTTCTTCTTTCGAGGGGCCCTCGCCCGGTTTGGGCGCGGCCGGGCCGGTCTTTTCGGTGTTCGCCGCCATCACCCGCCTGGCGTTGGCCTCGCCCTTCTCGCCCGCGCCCGTCAGCACCATTTCGTCGTAGATGAACTCCTTGCCGTAGGGAAAGCCCATCAGCATGTTGGAGCGATGGATGTTGCGGGTGTTGATCAGCGCCATCATGAAGGGCGCGGCCCACGACCGCAGGTCCTCCTCAAACACGGGCTTGCTGCCGGGCGGCTGCTTCGGCCCCTTGAATCCGGGCGTCAGCGCGAACGGGTCCTTGAGCACCGCGACGAGGCTGAGATCCCTGGCAACCGCATCGAAAGTCGCCTTGGCGCTCGCGGCGGTGCCGCCGGACAGGGTGCCGCGCATGTCGCGGACGCGGCCCTTGACGCGGGAAGCCGGCGCACCGAACACCCGCCTGGCCTCCTCCTGCACAACGAAAGCGCCGAGTTCAAACGGCACCGAGTCGAACCCGCACGAAAACAAGATGCGCGCGCCGCTAGCCTTTGCCGCCGCTTCATGCTTGTCGATCATCTCCCGCATCCACAGCGGCTCACCGCAAAGGTCGAAATAGTCGGTCCCCGATGCGACGCAGGCCGCGAGCAGCTCGTTGCCATAGAACTGATAGGGTCCGACGGTCGAGATCACCGACCTGGTCTGCTCCACCATCGACTTCAACGAAGCGGGATCGCTGGCGTCGGCCACGATCAGGGGCGTGTCAGCGGGCGCGCCGATGGCGTCGCGGACCGCGGCGAGCTTGTCCTTGCTGCGCCCGGCCATCGCCCATTTCAGGCCGGCGTCGCCCTTGTAATGTTCGGCGAGATATTCGGCGACGAGACGGCCGGTGAAGCCGGTGGCGCCATAAACGACGATGTCGAATTTCGGCGAAGGCATGTTCAGTTTTCCTCAGGTGACCGCTTATTCCTCCGTCATTGCGAGCCAACGGGTCGCGCGAATGCGCGCCCGATGACAGGCTCCGCGAAGCAATCCATCTCTCCCGCGAAAAGGAAGAATGGATTGCTTCGTCGCTATCGCTCCTCGCAATGACGGCGATAACAACTATTTCTTGGCGTAGGAGACGCCCATGCCGGCGCGGACGTCGGCCTGGATGCCATAGGGTGCGATCGGATAGCGCAGGCCATTTTTCGCAAGCTGCTTCATGCCTGTTATGGCCTTGGCGAGATGGGCAGGTTGCAGCGCCATCAGCATCTCCTCGTCGGGCACGCCGCCATAGCGCCGCTCGGCAAAGCACGGCAGCGAGAGCGAGGGCTCGCCGGTTTTCAGCGCCCGGCCCCAGGAATCTGCGCACGCGGTCTCGCCTACCACGCCCCATTCGAACTTCTTGTAGCCGGTATATTGCAGGCCGTTGATGAGGATAATCATCTGGCCGGGCGTGGCGTAGACGAGACAGATGTCCGGCGGGTTGAGCCGGCCGCTGGTGAGCGGGCTCACCGCCATGGCCTGGTACCTGCCGTAGGGCACGACGTCGAGCGCCTCCTGGCGCTTGCGGGCGTCCTCCGCCGTGCCATGCCAGACGCCGACATAGTTTTCTCCGGCCAGCCATTGGTCATCCTGCGGCGCCAGCCCGATCACCGCCCGGCACTGCGCGCCGACCAGATCCTCGCCGGTGATGCCGACGGTCCAGCCGAGCCGCGAGGCCATGCTGACGATCTGGTCGGTGGTATGCACCGCCGAGGGGCGGCGGATTTTCGGGATCGCCGCCATCTCTTCGACGCGCGCGAACATCTTGATGCCGATCACGGTCGTCTTCAGCCGAAGCAGGCTGTTGAGGTCGGCCACCATGCCGGCGAGATCGAGTGCTTCGGGCGGCGTTTGCTGCTGCATGGCGTCAACTCCCTGTCGGCGCGCTTGCGCCTGTTGTCTCAACCGTAGCCCGGCCGGCGGTCCGCGGCTACTTCGGCGCCGGGCCGGGCAGAATTTCATCGATCCTGCCGGTGACCCGGTAGGCCGTCAGGCCGAGCCATTCGCGCACCGCCATGTCGGTCCGCCCGAGCCCGTCGAGCGCGACGCTGGTGAATGTCAGCAGGTCGCCGCGCCGGCCGACCCGCCAATCGACCGGATACGGCTCGACCGCAAATCCCGCCTTTCGAAACAGACCGACCGATCGCGGCATATGGAAGGCCGACGTCACCAGCAGCCACCGCTCGCCATCCTTCGGCATCAGCAACGCCTTGGAAAAAACCGCGTTCTCGTGCGTGTTGCGCGACCGCCGTTCCATGACCAGCCGCGATCTGTCGATGCCGAGGCTCTCGAAGATAGCGCCGGCAAAATCGGCTTCCCTGGCGTCGCTGGAGATCAGGTTGGCGCTGCCGCCGGAGAAGACGACGCGCGCCTTGGGATAGCGGTGCGCCAGCGCCGCGGCCGCAATGATGCGATCCGGCGCGCTACGCACGACCGGCGTGCCGTGCGCGGCAGAAAGATCGGCTTCGATCGAGGCGCCCAGCACGATGATGCCGTCCGGCGCGCCACGCGCGGGGTCCCAGGGTGGAAAACGCTGTTCCAGCGGATACAGCAGGATATTCCCGAGCGGCGACAGGCCGCAGATGAACAGCAGCAGCACCGCGACGACCACCAGCTTGCGGCCGAGCCCGGCAAATCGGGTAGCCATCAAGATGGCGCCTGTGAGGCCGAGGCCGATCAGGAAATTCGTCGGCAGCAGCAGATAGCCGAGCGTCTTGGAGGCGGTAAAAAACAAGGGAAGCCCCTGACAATGTCTGGTACAGCGTCATACGACGCCGTTGCAGCAACCCAAAGCCTCATCATGCCCCACCATCACCTGCCCTCCAGCTCCGAAACCTGCCACTGGGGATTTTTCGACGCCGGCCTGAAGCCGGTGATGACCGTCACCAGCGGCGATGAGGTCACCATCGACACCGTCACCGGCGGCCCCGAGGTGATGCCGGATCGCAGCAAATTCCACATTCCGCCGGAGCTTGCCGATATTCACGCCCGCAACGAGCGGATGGTGCCGGGCCACATTCTCACCGGCCCGATTGCGGTGGCCGGCGCCGAGCCCGGCGACGTGCTCGAGGTCGATATTCTCGACGTCCAGCTCCGGCAGGATTGGGGCTATAATCTGATCCGGCCGCTGGCGGGCACCCTGCCCGACGATTTCCACGAAACCCGGCTCTTGAACATTCCGCTCGACCGCGCGCGCATGGTCGGCCGGATGCCGTGGGGGCTCGATCTGCCGCTGGCGCCGTTCTTCGGCGTCATGGGGGTGGCACCCCCGCCGGCCTGGGGCCGCATCACCTCGCTGATCCCGCGCGCGATGGGCGGCAACCTCGACAACAAGGAACTGGGCGCCGGCGCCAAACTGTATCTGCCGGTGTTCGTGCCGGGCGCGCTGTTCTCCTGCGGCGACGGCCACGGCGTGCAGGGCGACGGCGAGGTGTGCGTCACCGCCATCGAGACCGCGTTGCAGGGGCGCTTTCGCCTGACGCTGCGCAGGGATCTGCGGCTGGACTATCCGCGCGCCGAAACGCCCTCGCACTACATGACGATGGCGATGGACCCCGACCTCGACCAATGCGTGGTGCGCGCATTGCGCGACATGATCGTCCTGCTCGGCGAGAAGCGAAACCTGTCGCGCGAGGACGCCTATACGCTCTGCAGCCTGGCCGCCGATCTGCGGGTGACGCAGACCGTGAACGGCTCCAAGGGCATCCACTGCATGATCGCCAAGACCGTCGTCCACGGCTGATTGGGCGCCCTGAAAACGCCACGGGAACCCGTTGCGGAGGGCCGAGCCCCCGCAGGGTCGCGCTCACCGCCAACCCAACCTCTATTTTTTGTCGATTTATCAATTGGATATTTGGTTATCCACAAGACGATTGACTCGTCTGTGCAAAACTAAATAGAGTCTAAATAGATACTTTTCAGTACACCCGGTACGAGTTAGCGTTTCCCATGGCTACAGAAAAAGCCGAAACCGACCGCGTTCCCGTGACGTTGGCGCTCTCGACCATCAACTATCTCGAACGGCTGGTGAGACAGGGCACCCACGGCACAAGCGTCCCCGGCGTTGCCAAGACCCTGATCGAGGAAGGCATTCGGCTCGCCATCAAGGACGGGTTGCTTGCGATCCGCGACAACGGCAAGGCGTCCTGACGGGAAGCAAGAACGCGGCGGGTTCACAGAATGTGGAACCGACAACATGCCCATGAATTCGCCTACCTGGACCACCGAACGGATCGATCTTCTGAAAAGCCATTTCGAGGCCGGGCTCTCCTGCCGGCAGATTGCCGCCAGCATCGGCGTCAGCCGCAACGCGGTGATTGGAAAGCTGTCGCGCCTGCAATTGACGCGCCGCGAGCTGGAGGTCGCACCCCGCCCGGTCAGGGCCGCCAGGGAACGCGCCCGAAAATCAAACCCCCGCCTGCAGTATCAGGCGCTGCAGGCTGTCTATGACAACGGGCAGCCGGTCGAGGCCCCGATCGCAAGCGAGCATCGCTGCTCGCTGTTCGAACTCAGCGAGCAGCGGTGCCGCTGGCCGATCAACACGCCCGGCGCCGAGGACTTCTGTTTTTGCGGCAATGTGCCGGAAGATGGCATGCCCTATTGCTCCGGGCATAGCCGCCTTGCCTACCGGTCAGGCTCGCGCCAACGCGTCCTGCGCGGATAGGTTCAGCCGACTCGCCAACCCACTTCTTCGGTCAGGCGCTGATAGAACTCGGCGGTGTAGGCCTTTTCCGGCGCTTGCCGCACCCGCTCGTCGAGCTTGTGGGCGTCGTCACCGACCAGGATACGCCAGCGCTCGGCCTTGACGCCGTCGAGGATGATCTTTGCGGCGGCTGCGGCCGTCGTCGGCGCGTCGTCGCGGAACGATCGCGCCCGCTCGAGTGCGATTTTCTGGATCTCGTCGTCCGACATCGTCGCGGTTTCGACCCCGATGCCCTTCAGCCGCTGCCGCATCGCCAGAAGCTCGTTCGGGCTCAATAGCTCGGATTCGGTTCCGTTCTGGACCTTGCGCGAATTCGACACGATCGAGGTGCCGATATGGCCTGGCATCACCACCGAGCACTTGATGTGCGGCGCGTTGAGCCGCAGGTCGTTGATCAGCGCCTCGGTAAAACCCTTCACCGCAAACTTGGCGGCGCTGTAGGCGGTATGCGAGACGCCCATGCCGACGGAGGCCCAGAAACCGTTGACGCTTGACGTATTGACGATGTGGGCCTCCTCCGCCTTCATCATCATCGGCAGGAAGGTGCGGACGCCGAGATAGACGCCGCCCCAGCAGATGTTGAAGGTGCGCTCCCACTGCTCGCGCGTGTTGGTGAACAGGCTGCCGCCGCCGCCGATCCCGGCATTGTTGAACAGCAGATGGAGCCGGTCGATCGCCTGCTGCTCGATCAGTTCATCGCGAAACCGCTTGAGGTGGTCCTCGATCGAGACGTCCGCGATATGGGTGGTGACGCGCAAGCCCTGCGGCAGCTTTTCCGCCTCGCATAGCCGTTTGGTCTCGGCCATCGCTTCCGGTGAAAGATCGCAGATCGCGACATTGCAGCCCTCGGCCACCAGCTGGCGCGCCAGTTCGCGCCCCATGCCGGTCCCGCCCCCGGTGATCACGGCAATCTTTCCGGCAAAGTCCTTCATGGCGATCGTTACCTCGGGTTCAGTTTTTTCAGTTGGGGCTCTCCTGAAGCGGAGCCCGTACGAAGCCGGACAGTAGCAGTTGGGAACATCAGGTAAAGCCGCCGCAAACCCCGCATCCAGCCCCATGCGCAGTTCGCGCTGGCGGCTTGATCTGGCGCAACGCCGGTTTGCGCCCGTGCTTGACACTGGTCAGACGCGCCCGCCCAAAGGCTGCGGCTATCGGTTCACTGTATCGAAGAGGCACGGTTACATGCGTCGTCATTTGCAACGGATTGGTCGTCTTCTCCTGTTCATGATGGCGAGCCATGCCGCCACCGCCTGCTTCGCGGCAGACCCCGGTCAGGGCGAAATCCTGGCCAAGCGCTGGTGCATCGGCTGCCACCTGGTCGCAGCCGACCAGAAGGCGGCGACCACGGAAGCGCCGCCGTTCGCCACCATCGCCAGGCGACCGAACTTCGATCCGGCCAAGATCGAGTTATTCCTGCGCGATCCACATCCGAAAATGCCGAACATGTCGCTCGGCCGGGCCGAGGCGGCCGACATCGCGGCCTATATCGCGACGCTGAGGTAGATGCGCGTACGCGATCACCGAAACAACCGCCAAATTTCCGACGTTGGCCAAATGCCCAACCTTCTTTCGCCTTGAAGCAGAGTTACTCTGGTTCAGGTGTATGAAGGGAGGGTCCGACATGAACAGTTTCGTTGTCCGCGCCAACCTTAAAACTTTCCGCAGGCTGTTGGCGACTGAGCAGGATGAAGTCAAACGAGCGACCTCGCTAAAGCTCGTGGCGGAGCAGGAAATCAAGCTTGCCGAGCAAGCGGCGCTGCCCGGCAACTCGAATGTGCCTCCACGAACAGACACTTCCAAGATACCCGCGGACAGCGGGAGGCTGTAAGTTCTCGGCAAACAGCTGATCTTGAAGTTTGGTTACACTCACTTCACGCTGGCCCCGGCCAGGAACTCGCCGACAATAGCGCGTACCTCCCGTCCACGGCCGACCAACAGGTGCCCGCCAGTCCCGAAAACGACCAGTTTCGCGTTGGGGATTCCTCCGGCAGCGAATTCCGCCGCCGGCAACGTGTTGAACAAGTCGTCTCGCGCCGAGATTACCAGGGTCGGTACCATGATCTTCTCGAGCGGCAGGCGATGCAGCGCCGGCTTGCTGTCGATGTTGATGCCGGGGAAGCGCACCGAGAGCGGCTGGACGTTGCTGACGATCTGCATCACGCGATCCTGCTCGGTCTTCGGCGCGGCGGCAACGACCTCCGGCGGCACGCCGATGAAACGGATCAATACCGAGGGAGCGATCTTCTCGGTCGCCCACCAGGCGAAGTCCGCGCCGGCGTTGACCAGCCAGAACGCAAACCGGCTGCCGCGGCTTGCCTCAATCGCGACCGGGCCTTCCGGCGCATAGGTTCCCGGCACCATCAAGACAAGCGCGGCGACCCGGTCCGGATGGCGGAGGGCCAGCTGCAGCGCCGAGCGCGCGCCGGCCGAGATGCCGACGACGACGGCCCAGTCGACCTTCAATGCTACGAGAAGCGCCGCATGCGCATCGGCTTGGGCGGAGGGCGACGCATCCGCCGGGATCGGCGTGCCAAGATAGCCGAACCGTGACGGCGCGATGACGCGAAATCCGGCGCCGACCAGTTCCACGGCGTTCGCAAGACCCTGGTCAAAGCCGCCGCCGGCGCCGTGGATGGAGAGAAGGGGAATGCCGCTGCCGTTTTCGGCGTACTCGATCGGACCGGATGTTGTAGTCAGGATCCGACCGCCGCTGATCACGGCGGTCCGCCCGCGTTCGATCTCGGCGCTGTAGGAGACAAAGACGAGCCCACCTGCTGAAAGAACAGCGACCGATACGACAATCAGTAGGATGGACAAGCTACTCATGAATAGTTGACGGACATCATGCGACTGCGTGCCCATGCTTGACCTGCAACGATCGCCAAGACGCTCAATCGGATCCGGGATCGTGACGCTCAGGAAAGAGAGTTCTCAGCAATCGCCACAGCTCGCGGTGGCCGGCGGTTTCCCCGCCACGCGTCAGGTATTCCGCAATATCCATCGTGGCGGTCTGGTAGTCGATCTCGCCGCCAATGCTGGCATCCAGATGCGCTACCTCGCGCTCGATATACAGCTTCTTGCTATCAGTATCGAAAACCAGGCAGGAGCGATCGGCATGGGTGACTTCCGGTCCCCTTACCTGACGGTACAATTCTCGCTTCAGGAGAGCCATACTCCCCTCCAATGAGGTCGTTGTTGCGGCAATCCAACCAGCGGCATCGCATGGCTGATCGGGCCATCGGACAGAGCGCCCCTCATTTACTGCATCACCGGTTTTCCGCTTCCTTGATCTCGCTCAACCCGCGCCTGCCTATCCGGGCGCCAATGTGACCGATGGCTGGCAGGCTTTCGGGGTCGGAAGATCGCACGGATGATCCGGTTCGCGCCGAACGCGTCATCTTCAAGCGCAAATTGAACGGGCTTTGTGCAATTCGGTTGACCTTGATCAATCTGGATCGCCGGCTCTCCTGTAGACTTATCCAAAAATGCAGAGAGGAACCCGACATGACGAGCTATAGACAATGGTCGTTCCCGGCTGGTCGTCGCGCGGCTTTGGCAATACTTGCTGCATTGCTCCTCGTCACGCTGGAGTCGCCAGGGACCGCGGCCAAAGCGGACCAAAGGGCGGCTGCTATCTCGACAGCTGCGTCTTCAAGTAACGTTACGGATTTGAGCTCAGCCCGACGCCGCCGGCACCGCCATCGAGGCGGGGACGCCGCGGGTCTGGCTTTCATGCGGTTTGCGATTGGAACCATGGCTGCTGCGATAGCGGCTCAACAATACCGCGATCACTACCACGGCTATGGTCACTACTATGGGCCCGGCTACTATTATGAGCCGCCCGGTTATCACTATGGACACGGCCATTCCTATCGCTACGCAAGGCCATATTACGCACCGCGGTACTATATTTACCCCTACTAAGGTCCGCGCCAGATGAGGCGACCATCATTCTCCTAAAGGACGCGGCCAGTTGGCTGATTCCAGCCTGGCTGGCTCTCCCAGAAGGCCGTCAGGCTTGCTCCTAACCGGACGGTGACAATGCTTATCGGCGTTCCCAAGGAAATAAAATCCGACGAATATCGTGTTGGCCTCACGCCGGCATCGATCGAGCAACTGGCTGCGCGCGGGCATCGCGTCATGGTCGAGACGATGGCGGGTGTAGGCGCCGGCATAGCTGATCCGGAGTATATTGCCGCTGGCGCCGAGATCAGCGCGAACGCGGAGCAGATATTTCGACGCGCAGAGTTGATCATAAAGGTGAAGGAGCCGCTTGCCTCCGAACGGAAACAGCTGCGCCGCGGCCAGATCATCTTCACCTATCTGCATCTGGCACCCGACCCCGAGCAGGCCCATGATCTCATGGCGTCAGGTGTAACAGCCATCGCTTACGAGACCATCACCGACGCGGAAGGAAAATTGCCGCTGCTCGCACCGATGTCGAGAGTTGCGGGCCTCATGGCGCCTCAGATCGCCGCTCATTTCCTGCAACGCCCGCAGGGAGGCCGCGGCATCTTGCTCGGTCGGATCGAAGGCGTGGCGCCCGCCCAAGTCCTGATACTCGGCGGAGGAATCGTAGGGACCAGTGCGGCGGAGATGGCGACCGGAATGGGCGCCAATGTCACCGTCGTCGCTCGCAGTTCCAACACGCAACGTCAGCTGGCGCAGCTTTTTGGCGAGCGCGTCAGCTTTGTTTCGGCTCGAGCGGAAGCAATCGAGGCGCTATGCACCTCCGCCGACGTGGTCATCGGAGCGGCGCTGGTCGCGGGCGCGGCGGCGCCCAAACTCGTCTCGGCACGGGCGGTCCGAACCATGAAACCGGGCTCGGTCATCGTCGACGTTTCAATCGACCAGGGCGGCTGCGTCGAGACTTCTCATCCAACGACCCATTCGCGACCGACGTTTGTGGTCGATGATGTGGTGCACTATTGCGTGGCAAACATGCCCGGTGCAGTGCCGAGAACCTCGACATACGCACTGAATAACGCAACCCGACGGTTTATACTGGCGCTGGCCGACAAGGGCTTCCCGCAAGCCTTGATCGACGATGTACATCTGCAGAATGGGCTCAACATACACGATGGCAAGATCACCTGTCGCCCGGTCGCTGAAGCCCTGAAGCTCCCCTACACCCCGGCAGCCGAGGCATTCAGCAACTGATCAGCGCTGGGGACGACCGTCGACCTTGATGCACGTCAAGACACGGGGGGCCTATCCCGTCTGAGATGCATCAAATATCAGGAGCCCACCGTGGATGTCGCCGTCAGGCCTGGAGAGATCGCCGTTCGGCCGTTGAGCGCCGACCAACTTTACCGTCCGACCAATCTATCCGGACTGCCGTTCCTGACCACCGCCGATTTGCAGCCGGTCGACGGACTTGTCGGCCAGACCCGCGCTGCGGAGGCGATCCGGTTTGGAACGCATGTTGGCAAGGCAGGCTTCAACCTCTTTGTGATCGGCCCAAATGGCGCCCGCATGCAGGACGCCGTCAAATCCATGCTGACCGCAGAGGCGGCGGGCAGGCCCAGCCCCCCAGATTGGGTTTATGTCAACAATTTCGCCGATCAGGAGAAGCCGATCGCCATCGAACTTCCGGCTTCACGCGCGCCTGAGTTTCATGAGGCGATGCATAAACTGATCGACGACCTCAAGTCCGCCCTGCCTGCGGTATTCCAGAGCGAGGATTATCAGACGCGTCAGAGCGCCATCGATGAATCGTTTCACAAGCACCAGAGCGAAGGCTTTTCTGCCCTGCGCGACAAGGCGGCTGAAAAGAACATAGCCGTGCTGCGGACGCCACTTGGCTTTGCGCTGGCGCCCACCAAGGACGGTCAAGTCGTTCCGCCCGACGAGTTCAACGCCTGGCCAGAGGCCAAGCGACGCGAGGTGCAAACCGTCATCGAGGCGCTGGAAAAGGACCTCGAACATATCGTTCACCAGATTCCGCGCTGGGAGAAGCAACGGCGCGATGAAGCCCGTCAACTGGGCCGCGACACTGCGAAGTACGCCGTTGACCAACTGATCGAGGATACGAAGGATACCTTCAAGGATATCCCAAGAGTGGTGCAACATCTCGAGACAGTCCGCGCCGATCTGATCGAGAATTTCGACGTGTTCGTCGCCAGGGGCTCGGAAGGCGAACGTGAGACCCTCGAAATCAAAACCGGCGGCCCCTTCGATCGCTACGAGGTCAATGTCCTCGTCACCCAGGACGGCGCCAAACCGGTTCCGATAGTCGAGGAACTGCATCCCGCCCTTGGAAACCTGATCGGTCGTATTGAACACATTCCCTTGAACGGCGCTTTGCTGACCAACTTTCGCCTGATCAAGGCCGGCGCGATCCATCGCGCCAACGGCGGATATCTCTTGCTCGACGCCCGGAGCGTGCTGCTGGAGCCGTTCAGCTGGGCGGCGCTCAAGCGCACATTGCGACGAGGCGAGATCGCGATCGAAGATATCGGCCGTTTTCTGGGGCTCACCAGCACGGTATCCCTGCAACCTGATCCGATTCCGCTCAAGCTGAAGGTCATCCTGTTCGGCGAACGTATCCTCTATTTTCTGCTCGCCGCGCTTGATCCTGAAATGACCGAACATTTCAAGGTGCTTGCCGACTTTGAAAACGATCTGCCGCGAACGCCCGAGAACGAGGCGATTCTTGCGCGGCTGTTGGCAACCCTTGCCCGCCGCGAAGGCCTGGCCGCGCTGGATCGCGATGCGGTCGCCCTCGTACTCGAACATGCCGCACGATCGGCTGAACATTCCGGCAAACTTTCGCTGATCGTAGAGCAGCTGCGGGAGCTATTGATAGAAGCGGACTATTGCGCGCGTGAAGCAAAGCGCAGCGTGATCTTGCGTAGCGATGTGGACAGCGCCCTGACGGCCCGCATCCGCCGTGCCGCGCGGCTGCGGGACCGAACCCAGGAGGCTATTCTTGAGAAGGTAGCGCTGATCGATAGCGTGGGAATGCATGTCGGCCAGATCAATGGCCTGAGCGTTACTGAGCTCGGCGGGTTTTCATTCGGGCGCCCTGCCCGTATCACCTGTCAGGTGAGACCCGGCAGCGGAAAGGTCGTCGATATCGAGCGCGAGGTGGAGCTTGGCGGGCCGCTCCACTCGAAGGGCGTCCTCATTCTTTCCGGATTCCTGGCGGGGCGATACGCGCTGGATACCCCGATGTCGCTGTTCGCCAGTCTGGTTTTCGAGCAGTCCTATGGCGGGATCGAGGGAGACAGTGCGTCGTCTGCCGAACTCTATGCGTTGCTGTCGGCGCTGGCGGACGTCCCGCTGCGACAGGACCTCGCGGTGACCGGATCGGTGAACCAGCACGGCGAGATCCAGGCCATCGGGGGCGTCAACGAGAAGATCGAGGGCTTCTTCGATATTTGCGAGAAGCGCGGGCTGACCGGCGCGCAAGGCGTGCTGATCCCGCAGGCGAACGTCCAACACCTGATGCTGCGCAAGGACGTCCTAGATGCCTGCGCAACCGGCCGCTTTGCCGTGTACCCCATCGCCACCCTCAACGAAGGGATAGCGCTCCTGACCGGGCTTGCCGCCGGCGAGCGCGGTCCGGACGGCACCTATCCGCTCGATAGCGTCAATCGGCGGGTTGAAGACCGGCTGCGGGCATTTGCCAGCGTCCGCAGGAGTTTCACCAATCAGAACAACGGCGGCGGAACACCTGCCAGCTAGCCATGCCGAAGGAAACTCACAGCTTCAAGCGGCTCGTGCTGGGACTTCAACCCGGCGCGCACGACGGCATGATGCAGTTGGCGGTCGAACTTGCCGAACTGCTTCATCTCGACCTGCTTGGACTGTTCCTCGAAGATAGCGGTCTGATCGACCTCGCCAGCATGCCTTTCTCGCGCGAGTTCAAACCGCTCGGCGGCGGCTGGCAGATGATCGACCCGGATCGCATGTTGCATGACTTCGAACTTGCCGCACGCGGCACCGAACGCAAGTTCCTGAGCGCGGCGAAACGTCTCCCCAGCGGATGCCAGTTCAAGGTCGCGCGGGGCTCGATTACGCAGACTTTCGCGTCGGTGTCGCGAAGCGACGACATCGTCATGATTGCCGAACCCAGGAGCCCTGCCGAGCGGGTTACCCAGCAGTTCGCTGGAATGATTGAAGGCGCTTTCCGGTCGGCGGCCGCCGTCATGCTGGTGCCGCCGCATATCGCGCGAACAAAGGGGCCCGTTGTCGCGATTACGGCATCTTCCGGGGACCCAAGCATTCTCGCAGCTGCCGCTATCGCGTTCGCGGCGAAGGAAGAGCTGATCATTATCGAGAATGACGGCCACGATGCGGAAGACCCGCGCATCAGCAAGCTCGCCGCTGAAACCGGCCTTGTCATCAGACGCATGGCTGCGCCCAGAGTCCGACTGGCCGATCCGGCGGCTTGCGCTCAAGCCTTCCACCAAATCACGGAGCGGTTGATTGTCATGACCCGCGGCGTCCTCGCCGAGGGAATGGCCTCGGCGATTTCAGCCGCGCGGCGAGTGCCCGTGCTGGTCATCGAGCCGCTGGATGAGCCAGATGAATCGATGCCGCCACCCGGCCGCTGAAGGCCCCGATCAGGACAGCCGGTGTTCAGTCTACTTCCTGACAAACCTATCGGCGGCAGCTTTCGCGAGAACCGCCGCCAATCATAAACTGCCTGGAGAAATGAAGGTCGGAGCGGGTATGCTCGAACATACCCACCTAGGTGTATCCCGTTATAACTACTAAGCATTTACGCATTTTCAGTACCTTGTGGCCTACCGTCATCTGGTGGTCTAAAATTGTAGCGCATAGCTGGAAGTCTTGCTTTCGCGATCGGATTTATTCCTTGCTGACTTCGGCATACGAGCGGATGGATCGTTTCAGAAGATGGTGGGCAAACCTCAGGCTCACGCAGCGATTCGTCATCGCCGCCACGATCATCATGCTGCTGGGCATGATTTCCATCGGTCACTGGGTCAGCACCCGAATTACGATCGCCGTAACCGACAATACGGCCATCGCGGCGGCGCTTTATATGGAAGGCTCCGTCGGACCGTTGATTCAGGAATTGGCCAGCTCCGATTGGCTTTCAACGGAAGCACAAGGCAAGCTCGACGGTCTGTTAGAGCAGTCGTTCATTCGGGATCGCATTATTTCGATGAAAATCTGGCGGCTCGACGGCACGATCCTGTACAACCGCTGGAAGCAGATGATCGGAAAGCAATTCCCGGCTTCGGAAGCTTTCCGGGAAGCGCTGGCCGGCAAGGTATCGGCGCAATTCGAAAGCGCTCCCCACGAGGAGGATAACAACGAGCGCGCCGAAGCCAAGCCCTTGCTGGAAATCTACGCGCCAGTCCGATCGACCGACACGCGCCGCATCATTGCCGTGGCAGAGTTCTACGCCAATGGCGAGCAACTGAAATCAGACCTTCAGACGGCAACGATTTATTCCTGGCTCTTTGTCGGGACAGTCACCCTGCTCATGATCGGCGCGCTCTCGGGCATCGTGGCCGGCGCCAGCCGGACGATTGAGGATCAGCGGGCAAAGCTCGGGGATCAAGTGGTGGAATTGCGCGGCCTCTTGCGGCAGAACGAGAATCTGCGCAACCGCCTGCAGAGCTCCAACGAAACCGTCGCCGACATCAACGAGCGGTTCCTTCAGCGGATCGGCTCCGACCTTCACGATGGACCGGCGCAATTGCTGACCTACGCCATGATCCGCCTTCACAAGTTTGAATCAATCATTGAGAAATCCGGCGATTCCAAGGATCGCGAAGAGGTGGCGCGGATGCGGACCGCCCTCGGCGACACGTTGCGGGAAGTGCGTCAGATATCGTCGGGCCTCGCCTTGCCCGAGCTTGAACCGATATCGCTGGCGAATGTCATAATTCTGGCGATCGACGCCCACGAGGAGCATACCGGCACGACAGTCGAGCGAAGCATTTGCGAACTTCCGGACCATGCGCCGCAGGCCCTGAAAATCTGCGTGTTCCGGTTCATTCAGGAATCATTAACCAATGCCTACCGGCACGCGGATGGAAAAGGCCAACGGGTCGCCGTACAGGCGAACGACGATCTCAAGATCGTCGTTTCGGACACCGGATCGGGGTTCACGACGATTGAGAGCGGATCGAACAGGTTGGGCCTTTCCGGAATGCGCGCGCGGATCGAATCGATAGGGGGGACGCTTGAAATCGAGACGAACCCGGGCCGCGGAACGCGGTTGACGGCCATATTCAACTTGGCAATCCAGTGCTGACCGGTACACCGCAATGGCAAAAAAAATCAGAATTGCTTTGATCGACGACCACCCGTTGGTTCGGCGAGGCGTCGCTGAAACTTTGATGGAGGAGTCCGACTTCGATGTCGTCGCCGAAGGCACATCCGCCGAGGAGGCCGTCAAGATCGCGCGCGAGAAGAAGCCTGACGTCATGCTGCTCGACATCACTCTGCCGGGAGGCGGCGTCGAAGCCGCAAGGGACATCAGCCGGCTGCGAACCGATACGAAAGTGATCATGCTGACGGTCCGCGAGGATCAGGCAACGGTGCGAGGCGCGCTCGGCGCCAGCGCCGGCGCCCGCGGGTATATACTAAAGGGCATCGAAGGCCCGGACTTCGTGGCGGCCGTACGCAAGATCCTGGCCGGGGAGGATTATGTGTCGCCTGCGCTGGCGGCTCGATCGCTCGCCGAGGTCGCTCCGCTCTCCTCCCCGAGCGGCGGATCGGGTCGCGGCGGCCCCAAATCCCTGACCGAACTGGAATCCGAGATTCTTGCCCTGATCGGCGAAGGACGGAGCAACTCCGAGATCGCCGATCAGCTCGGTCTGACCGAAAACACGATCGAGCACTACATCACGCCCCTTCTGCAGAAACTCGGCGTTCGTAACCGGACAGAAGCCGCGATTTTGGCTCGCCCGGCGCCTCCTCGTCGCGCCGCTGAAGCCGGCCATCGACCTGCCCCTTCCTGCCGCCGAAGCGACGTCGCCGGCACGGTCAACATTAGCCAGCCCCCGCCAAGCTATAGACCTTGGACGGACGTTCGTCTGAGGCGCTTTCATGTGCAAGCGTTGGTGCTGCACCTCGACCGAACGCCTGGGCGTGCGGCGCAAGCAGAATGCCAACGATGTCGAAGGATGGCGCATGCTCGGCTGGTCCTACTTCCACGCCGGCCGTTTTGCCCGCGGAGCGCAGCGCCATGATGCAGGGAATGGTCGATGAGCTCGCCGACCGCCTCACGAAGAATCCGCGCGATGCCGCGGGCTGGATTCAACTGATCCGCTCGCGGATCGTCCTTGGCGAGCGCAATCTGGCCGAGCGGGCTTGAACGACGCGCTAACGGTTTTCAAGGACGACCCGGTGGAGCAACGCCGCGTCTTGGAAATGGCCTTAACGTTGGAAGTTTCCCCCAGGTGACATGCGCCTGAACCAACCGGCGTAAAGCTAACCGAAGTCGCGCACCGTGCGAACTGCAACGGCCACGAGCCGAAAGACCGCCCTCGGTCCGTACAGCCGCTGAAGCCTTCATAATTTCCTGCCTCTTTGGAAGCAGGCAAGCGAGAGGATTTGAACCTCCGACCCCTAGTCTCCCAGACTAGTGCGCTAACCGGGCTGCGCCACGCTCCGATGCCGTTCCATTAGCTGCGATCAAGGGCCGGCGCAAGGCGGCGATCCCGCTGATCGAGCCCGGCGAGAGCCCAGTTCCCGGCCCTCAGCCTTCCTTCAGCGCGCTGTCCAGCAATTGCCGGCAGGCAACCAGTTCCTGCAGCACCCGTTCGAGTCGTTCGCGGTCGGGTCCGGCGACCGGACCGGGTTTGGCCTTGGCCAACGGCAGCAGGATGCCGTCCTCGTCGGTATCGACAAAGCGGTAGTCGATCTCCTTTTCCTCGCCATCGGTCTCGAAGTCCTCGTCATCGACATCGACGGTCGGCGTCTCGCCCTCCTCGGGCTCCTGCAGGCTGAGACCGATCGCCTCCTCGACCGCGCCGAAGCTGACGGCCGAGGTCTGGTCGGCGAGACCCTGCACCGACTTGATGCCGTGCTCCTTGAGGATCCGCTGCACGCCGCGAATGGTGTAGCCCTCGCCATAGAGCAGGCGACGGATACCTCTGAGCAGATCGACATCGTCCGGACGGTAGTAGCGCCGCCCGCCGCTGCGCTTCATCGGCTTGATCTGGGCGAACCGCGTCTCCCAGAACCGCAGCACGTGCTGGGGAATGTCGAGTTCCTCCGCGACTTCGCTGATCGTGCGGAACGCATCCGGCGCCTTGTCCAAATGCTCGCTCCTTCTCATCCAGTTGGTGAAGACGATTTACGCGGGCACGCTGGAATCAACTCGGGTCGTTCTATTCAGGCTCGATCTTGCCGTTGCCCGGCGCATGGCCGTTGATCCGCTGCTTCAGGATCGCGGAAGGCTTGAACACCATCACCCGACGCGGCGAGATCGGCACCTCGGTTCCGGTCTTCGGGTTGCGTCCGATACGCTGACCCTTCTTGCGCACCATGAACGAGCCGAACGACGACAGCTTCACCGTCTCGCCCTTCTCCAGGCAATCGGTGATTTCTTTCAAGACAAGTTCGACGAACGCCGACGACTCCGTCCGCGACAGGCCCACCTTCTGGTAGACCGCCTCGCACAAATCGACGCGTGTGACTGTTTTTCCGGTCCCGGTCATCGCCTGCCCCGCACTGTCGGCGAACAATTTATTCCCTGAAATTATGAGGTTAGCAGGCAATGGTCAACAGCGACCATCATGCATGGGCATGAAACAGGCCTACAATTTTCGCCGGTATTTTCGTGCTGCGCTACCAGCGAACGAGCGCGGAGCCCCAGGTGAAGCCGCCGCCCATGGCTTCGAACAGCACCAGATCGCCCTTCTTCACCCGTCCATCCCTCACCGCGACCGCCAACGCGAGCGGAATCGAGGCGGCCGACGTATTGCCGTGCAAATCGACCGTCAGCACCACCTTCTGCGGTGCAATATGCAGCTTGTGCGCCGAAGCATCGATGATCCGCTTGTTGGCCTGATGCGGGATGAACCAGTCGATATCCTCGGCCGTCGCGCCGGTGGCCTCGAATGCATCGACGATCACGTCGGTGATCATGCCGACCGCGTGCTTGAACACCTCGCGGCCTTCCATCCGCAGATGCCCCACGGTCTGGGTCGTGGACGGGCCGCCATCGACATACAGCTTCGCCTTGTGCCGGCCGTCGGAACGCAGATGCGTCGTCAGCACTCCGCGGTCGGAAGGCGCGCCTGGCTGATCCTGCGCCTCCAGCACGACGGCGCCGGCGCCATCACCGAACAGCACGCAGGTGCCGCGGTCGTTCCAGTCGAGAATGCGCGAAAAGGTCTCGGCGCCGATCACCAGCGCGCGCTTGCTGGTGCCGGCGCGAAGGAAATTATCCGCGGTTGCGAGCGCGAACACGAAACCGGAGCACACGGCCTGCAGATCGAAGGCGGCGCCGTGATGGATACCGAGCCCGTTCTGCACGGCGACGGCGGTTGCCGGAAAAGTATTGTCCGGCGTCGAGGTCGCCAGCACGATCAGGTCGATCGCCTGCGCCTCGATACCGGCGTGTTCCAGTGCCGCGCGCGCGGCGTTGATCGCCAGATGCGAGGTGTATTCACCTTCGGCGGCGATGTGGCGCTGCCGGATGCCGGTGCGTTGCACGATCCACTCGTCCGAAGTATCCAGTCGAGTCGCCAGTTCGGCATTGGTGAGCACTTTTTGCGGCAGATAGGAGCCGCAGCCCAGCACGACCGAACGTTTCGCAGTCACGTGACAGCCTCCTGCGCGGTCTGCGCCTGAGCCAGCGCACTGCCGTCGCGATTGAGCATCTGATTGATCTTGGTGAGGAGATCGCAGCGGACCATCTCATAGCCAACATCGACCGCATAGGCAAAGCCTTCAGCACTGGTTCCGCCATGGCTCTTCACAACCACGCCTTTCAGCCCGAGCAGCACACCACCATTGGATTTATTGGGATCGAGCTTCTCGCGCAGCGCCTTGAACGCGCTGCGGGCGAACAGATAGCCGATCCGCGAAAGCCAGCTGCTGGCCATGGCGTTGCGCAGGAAGTCGGCCATCTGGCGTGCGGTCCCTTCGGCAGCCTTCAGCGCGATGTTGCCGCTGAAACCTTCCGACACGATCACGTCGGCAGCACCGAGGCCGATCCCGTCGCCCTCGACGAACCCGATATAGTCGAGTTCCGGCAGGTTCATCGCGCGCAGCTGTTCCGCAGCCTTGCGGATTTCCTCGCCACCCTTGACCTCCTCGACCCCGATATTGAGCAACCCGACGGTCGGACGCTTGAGGCCAAACAGCACGCTCGCCATCGCGCTACCCATGACCGCCAGCGACACCAGATGGTGGGCGTCGCCGCCGATGCTGGCGCCGAGGTCGAGCACGACGGAATCGCCTCGTGCCGTGGGCCAGACGCCGGCGATGGCCGGGCGATCGATCCCGGACATCGTGTGCAGATGGAAGCGCGCCATCGCCATCAGGGCGCCGGTATTGCCTGCGGAAACCGCGACATGGGCCTCGCCTTTTTTCACGGCATCGATCGCAAGCCACATCGACGAACTCTTGCGGCCGCGGCGCAGCGCCTGGCTCGGCTTCTCGTGCATGCTGACGGTGACGTCGGTGTGGACCACGCGCGAGGCGGCCTTCAGCGCCGGATATTTGGCAAGCTGCTCGTCGATCAGCTTGCTGTCGCCATACATCAGAAATTCAGTGTCGGGATGCCGCTTCAAGGCAATCGCGGCGCCGGGAATGACGACCGAGGCGCCGACATCGCCACCCATGGCGTCAAGCGCAATTCGAACCTTTTGAGGCATGAACGTCCCGGAAACCTGATCTCTTGCGGCCCTCGAAGAGCCCGGCCGCGTACTGGAAAGGCACCGCTGAAGACAGTGCTCGGCAAAACACAACGCTGCGTCTCCGCCGGGCCGCGACAATAGCCTGTCCCCGTCCCGACACAACCTCTTGACCACGGTCTTTTGCGGGTCGAACCGCACGCCGCGCGAAATCGCGGAGGATATTAGACCATACGAGTCAGGGTCTTATACACGATTCCCGGTGAGACATTAGAACCACATCAGCCGGAATTCGTCGTCGGCATCGATTTTCGCCCTGCAATCACTTGCCTTTGGGCTTCTTTGCGCCGGTTTTCTTGGGCCGGACCTTGAGCGCCTTTAGCGCGGCAAACGGGTGATCCTCGGGATCGGGGGCTTCGACCAACGGCTGGAAAACCGCGTTGGGCTTGCGCGGATAGGGATCCACCCCAAGGTACAGTGCGTCGGTCGCCAGCCTGCCGAGGTCGATGGCGCCGTTCTCGATCGGCTCCGGCGGGTCGGGCGTCTGGCCATCGCCCTGCGATGCCTCATCGACCAGCGTGGCCATTTGCGGAATTTGCTCCGGCGGCGCAAACACCAGATCGATCGGTTCGTCGATGTCGGTCTCCATCGGCTCCAGCGTCACAACGCAGGTCTGCGCGATCCGCGCGCGCACGCGACCGCCGACATGGAAACGGCCGCCGCCCTTCGGCGTTACGTCAAACGAAGCTTCCACCGAACGCACCGCGCGCAGGCCGCCGACCTCGGCCACAGCATCGCACACCGCTTGACCCGCCACGATGTCGCGATGCAGCCCCGTCTCCGGCACCTGCGCCACCGCAATGGGGATCCGCCACGGGTCCGGCTTATCTGGCGTGACCGTCTTGCTCATGGCCGCATACCCGCGTTTTTCGGCACGGGAAATCTGCCCGAACCGCCCAACAGCGTCGCCTCGTCGAGCCGGTCCAATGCCATCATCGCTTCCTCGGCATAGGCCGCAAGCCGGCGCGCCTTTTCAATATTCGCACCATTGAGGACATTCTTGCAGAGCGCCTGCGCCAGCGCCTCCCCGCCCTCGGTGAGCGCGAGGTCGTAAGCCGCGGTGCGGCCATAGAAGGCCTCGCCGAAGGCCTGCATCCGCTTCGGAACGGTGAGGTCACCGACGCCCATCTCGCGGAGATTGTCGTCCATATCGTTGCAGAAATGGTCGAACAGCGCCTGCGACAGCGCCGCGCCGTCAGCGACCGATTTCAGCCGTCGCAGCACCAGCCATAGATGCAGCAAAATCAGGTCGAAACGGCCGTTAACCGTGTCGGGAACTCCAAACGCCCGATAAAACAGCGGTTCTCGCGCTTGCGTCACGATCATGCCATAGATGGCCTCGATGGTGCCGCGCATCGGCGTCTGGGGTTTCCTGAAGTGGTTGAACGGCCAGAGCATTATGGGTTCCACAAGCGAGCTTTGAGGGTTTCCGTGAGAGGCGCCCGCCGCTGTTGCAATCCTGTGTGCTGCCCGGTACGTCAAGCCACCGCGCGATGCAAGAGGACGGGCGAATTTCCAGAATGACCGCGACGAGCAACCCTGACGCAGGTGTCCCCTTGCGGCGCCGCCTGATCGCACGCTGGCGCGGTTTCAAGGCGGCGGCGGCCGCAGTACTGGTCTGCGCGGCGCTCGGCGGCTGCACCGGCGAGCAGTTCCAGAAGGGCTACATCCTGCCGCCGAACGCACTGGAGCAGATTCCGATCGGCGCCAGCCAGGACCAGGTTCTGATCGTGATGGGCACGCCCTCGACGGTCGCCACCCTGAGCGGCGAGGTGTTCTACTACATCTCGCAGCGCTCCGAGCGCAAAGTCGCCTTCATGAACCAGCAGGTGGTCGATCAGCGCGTGATTGCGATCTATTTCGACAAGAACCGCCAGGTGCAGCGGCTCGCCAATTACGGGTTGCAGGACGGCAAGATCTTCGATTTCATCAGCCGCACCACGCCGACGTCAGGCCAGGAACTCAGCTACCTGACGCCGCTGTTCAAGCTGCTCAGCTTTAACTAGCGTTTAGCCCTTTTCCGCAAAACGGAAAACCTGCGCCAAGTCGTCCGCTTGCCCTGCGGGCGCGTGCTGCCTACGGTCTCCGGCCAAGAAACCACCAAACAAGGAGCGAACTCGTGACCATCAGAATCCTTTCTCGACGCCGAGTGTTGACCGGCGCCGCAGCCGTTTCAGCCGCGGCCATCCTGCCACGGTCGAGCCTCGGCGCCGACTGGCGGCCGACCGAGACCGTCCGGCTGATCGTGCCGGCCGCACCCGGAGGCAGCACCGATGTGATGGGTCGGCTGCTGGCGGCGCATCTGCAGAGCGCCTGGGGCCAGTCCGCGGTTGTGGAGAACCGCTCCGGCGGCGGCGGCACCATCGGCGCCGCCGAAGTCGTACGCGCCAAGGCTGACGGCCACGTCATCCTGGTCGGCAATCCCGGCCCCAACGCGATCGCCTACAGCATCTTCCGCAACATGACCTACAAGTCCGACCAGCTGCAGCCGGTCAGCAACATGATCCGGATTCCGAACATCGTGTCGGCGCATCCCTCCACCGGCATCAAGACGATCGGGGAGTTGATCGCCTACATCAAGGCCAATCCGGACAAGCTGACCTACGCCTCCTCCGGCGTCGGACAGAGCCCCCACCTCACCGCCGCCTGGTTCCTGCAACTCACCGGCTTGAAGATGGTGCATGTGCCGTTCCGCGGCGCCGGTCCGGCGCTGCAGGCGGCGCTGGCTGGCGATATCCAGATCCTGTTCGACAACCTCTACCCGACGCTGCCGCAGACGGAAGCAGGCAAGCTCACCGCGCTCGCCGTCACCACGCCCCAGCGCAGCGCATTGGCGCCCAACGTCCCGACGATGCGGGAGAGCGCGCCCGAACTGGCGAAGTTCGACGTCTCGTCCTGGTTCGGCATATTCCTGCCGAAGGCCGCCCCCACTCCTGTCGTGGAGGCGCTGAACAAGGAGATCAAGGCGATGCTGGCGCGCGACGACATCAAGAGCACCATCGCCAAGATGGGCGCGACCGCTGACTGGACAACGCCGCAGCAGTTTTCCGAGTTCGTGCAGGCGGAGACGACAAAATTCGCCACCATCATCAAGCAGGAAGGCCTGCAGATGGACGTGAACTGAGGGTCTCCGTCATTGCGAGAAAAATCCACTCTATCCACTTGCGTTGAGATGGATTGCTTCCGCCTTCGCTCTTTGAGCTACGGCGGACCAGTCGCTCCGCTCGCAATGACGGTGTGAGTCCAGCCAACTCCGAAACAAAAACCCCGCGGCTTTCACCGCGGGGTTTTCGTTTGATCGGGCTTGCGCCGCTCAGTGCGCCAGAATCGCCAGCAGCAACAGCGCCACGATGTTGGTGATCTTGATCATCGGGTTGACGGCGGGGCCGGCCGTATCCTTGTAGGGATCGCCGACGGTATCGCCGGTCACCGCCGCCTTGTGCGCGTCGGAGCCCTTGCCGCCATAGTGACCGTCCTCGATGTACTTCTTGGCGTTGTCCCAGGCGCCGCCGCCCGAGGTCATCGAAATCGCGACGAACAGGCCGGTCACGATCACGCCGAGCAGCATCGCGCCGACGGCGGAGAACGCCGCCGATTTGCCGGCCGCACCGCCGCCTGCGATCGCGTAGATCGCGAAGTAGACGAAGATCGGCGACAGCACCGGCAACAGCGACGGAATGATCATTTCCTTGATCGCCGCCTTGGTCAGCAGGTCGACGGCCTTGCCGTAGTCCGGCTTGTCGGTGCCCTTCATGATACCGGGCTTTTCGCGGAACTGGCGTCGCACTTCCTCGACGATCGCGCCGGCCGCACGTCCCACCGCGGTCATGCCCATCGCGCCGAACAGATACGGCAGCAGGCCCCCGAACAGCAGTCCAACAACGACATAGGGGTTGTTGAGCGAGAAGTCTGGCAGCACGCCCTGGAAGTACGGATACTTCGCGGCGTTGGCGATGAAAAACTTGAGGTCCTCATTGTAGGCCGCAAACAGCACCAGCGCGCCGAGACCGGCCGAACCGATCGCGTAGCCCTTGGTGACCGCCTTGGTGGTGTTGCCGACCGCGTCGAGCGCGTCGGTGGCCTTTCGGACTTCCTTGGGCAGGCCGGCCATTTCGGCGATGCCGCCGGCGTTGTCGGTGACCGGACCAAAGGCGTCGAGGGCGACGATCATGCCCGCCAACGCCAGCATCGTCGTGGTGGCGATTGCAATTCCGAACAGGCCGGCAAGGCTGTGGGTAACGAGGATGCCGGCGATGATGACGATCGCGGGCATCGCGGTCGATTCCATCGAGATCGCCAGGCCCTGGATCACATTGGTGCCATGGCCCGTGACCGACGAGGCCGCGATCGATTTCACGGGACGATAGTCGGTGCCGGTGTAGTATTCGGTGATCCAGATGATCAGGCCGGTGACGACAAGGCCGACGACGCCGCATTCGAATAACGCGAGGCCGGTGTACTTCACGCCCGCCAGCGGGCCGAAACCGATCAGCCAGTGGATCACGAAAGCGACGCCGACAAGCGACAGCACGCCGGTCGCGATCAGGCCCTTGTACAGCGCCCCCATGATCGACTGGCTGGCGCCGAGCTTGACGAAGAACGTGCCGGCGATCGAGGTGAGGATGCAGACGCCGCCGATGGCAAGCGGCAAGGTCATCATCGGCACCAGCAGCGGCGAGGTCGCGAAGAAAATCGCGGCCAGGACCATGGTGGCGACCGCGGTCACCGCATAGGTCTCGAACAGGTCGGCCGCCATGCCGGCACAGTCGCCGACGTTGTCGCCGACATTGTCGGCGATGGTCGCCGGGTTGCGCGGATCGTCCTCGGGAATCCCGGCTTCGACCTTGCCGACGAGATCGCCGCCGACGTCCGCACCCTTGGTGAAGATGCCGCCGCCGAGCCGGGCAAATATCGAGATCAGCGAGGCGCCAAAGCCCAGCGCCACCAGCGCATCGATGACGACGCGGTCGTTGGCCCTGAGGCCCAGGAACTGGGTTAGGTAGGCGAAGTAGATGGTGACGCCGAGCAGCGCGAGGCCCGCGACCAGCATGCCGGTGATGGCGCCCGCCTTGAAGGCGAGTTCAAGACCGCCGGCCAGCGAAACCGTGGCGGCCTGCGCGGTACGCACGTTGGCGCGAACCGAGACGTTCATGCCGATGAAGCCGGCGGCGCCCGACAGCACCGCGCCGACCAGGAAGCCAACCGCGACAAGCATGCCAAGGAAGTAGGCCAGCAGCGCGAAAATCACGATGCCGACGATGGCGATCGTCATGTACTGGCGCTTGAGATAGGCCTGCGCGCCCTCAGCGATCGCAGCCGCGATCTCCTGCATGCGCGGATTTCCAGCGTCGGCCTTCATGACCGACGACGTCGCCCAGATGGCGTAAACGATCGAAAGCGCTCCGCAGAGCACAATCACCCATAATGCTGTCATAGAAGTTGCCTCAAATGCTGTGTCCGCCCCACGCCATCCCCGCGAACGCGGCAGGCGCATAGGAGGCCTTCCCTGCCCAGAAGGGCGGCCTCAAATCGGCGGGACCATGCCAAAATCATCTCCCCGGCGCAACGCTGCGGAGGCCGAAAACCGTCGATTCTTGAAAAGGAGTCACCGCTAAAGCGCGCCAGTCACCAGGCTCGGCAAGTGATGCCGGGGTCCAGATAACAAGAACCCGCCCAACCCCTTCGGGATCAAGCGGGCTCACCAGCCATTCCAGTACATCCGTGAAACGACCGTTTCGGGCCTTAGACGAGCGACAGGTTTTCAGCGCTCACCTTGCCCCGCATCGAATCGGTCTTCAGCTCGTACTGAACCTTCTGGCCTTCGGCCAATCCGCCGAGACCGGCGCGCTCGACGGCGGAGATGTGCACGAACACATCCTTGCTGCCGTCGCTCGGCTCAATAAAACCGAAACCCTTTTGACCATTGAACCACTTCACTGTTCCGGTAGCCATTTTATCTTCTCCAAAGCACCCAGGCTTTCATTCCGCGCGGCGATCGCGCGGATTCAAATCCAATCTCGACGATGTCTTTGGAAGAAGCCCCAAGGAGCGCGTTCAAAAAGGCACGACGGCAATCGAATGGATTTCTTCTACAGGTTTCCCGCGAAATTACAATGCGCGGCGGCCGGTAACAGCCGGCACCGTTAACGGGCTGCCTTCAGAAATGGCTGTAAGACAGCCGTTCAAACACAATTTCCTTGCCCTGCGCGTCGATGAACCGGGGAGCCATGACTCCCGCGATCACCGTTCCAATGGAACTCACGGCGACCCCGGAACGCCGTGCCGCCTGCGCAAACGCCTCGACGCGATCTTCCGGCACAACGCACAGGATTTCGTAGTCATCGCCGCCGGCGATCAATGTCTCCAGCCCGACCACGCCCCGCGCCACGAGATCGCGCGCCGCATCCGACAGCGGGATCGAGGCCAAATCGATCACGGCGGATACGCCGGACACTCCGCACAGCTTTGTCAGGTCTCCGGCGAGGCCATCGGACACATCCATCGCCGCGCTGGCAAAGCCCCGAACGATTTCCGCCATCGCCACGCGCGGCTGCGGCACGCGATAGCGCCCGACCAGTGCCGCACGCGCCGCCAAATCGGTTGCCGCGGCATGAACCTTGCCGCCGCCGAGAATGGCAAGTCCCAGCGCGGCATCGCCGACCGTGCCGGTCACCATCACGCGTTCGCCGGGCCGGGCGCCGCTGCGATGAACCATCTTGCCCGGTGGCACACGGCCGAATGCCGTGACCGAGACCATCAGCGGGCCCGGCGTCGAAACCGTATCGCCGCCCAGCAGCGGACAGTTGAACTGCGTGGCATCCTCGCCAAGCGCCGCCGCAAACGGCTTCAGCCAGGCATCGTCGACGCCCCGGAGCGCCAACGTCAGCACGAAACCCGCCGGCGCGGCGCCCTTGGCCGCGAGATCCGAGAGGTTCACCCTGAGCGCCTTGCGCGCGACCGTATCGGGGGGATCGTCGGGCAGGAAATGGACACCTTCGACGATCGCGTCCGTCGTCACCACGACGTCCTCGCCATTCGACTTCAAGGCAGCGGCGTCGTCGTCGAGACCGAAGGCGCCTGGATCGGTCGCAAGCGGCCGGAAATAGCGCGCGATCAGCGCATCCTCACCGGAAGCTGGCCGGCCGCTAGCCACGGGTGAACTCGTCGGCGCGGAACTGGCGCGCGATCTGGTCGAGCACGGCGTTCACCATGCCGGTCTCCTCCTTTTCGACAAAGGCGTGGGCGACATCGACATATTCGGACACGACGACGCGGCCCGGCACGTCCTTGCGGTGCTCGAGCTCGTAGGATCCGGCCCGCAGCACCGCGCGCAGGATCGCGTCGATCCGCTTTAACGGCCAGCCCCGCTGCAGCGCATCGTCGATCAGAGGATCGAGCCTGGCTTGATCACGCACCACGCCCGACACCACGTCGCGGAAGAACGCAGCTTCGGCGGGCAGGTATTTTTCGCCCTCGACCTCGTTGCCGAGCCAGTGGCTCTCGAACTCGGCGAAGATGTCGTTGATCCCGGTGCCTCCGATGTCCATCTGGTACAGTGCCTGTACCGCCGCGAGCCGCGCCGCACCGCGCCGGTTGGCCTTCTTGTCGGGGCCTTTTGCCGGCTTCCTGCCGTCTGCCATCATCGGGCCTTTGTCAGCCGGCGCTTGATCCGAAGCATCGCCAGCGCGGCGCGAGCGGCATCGCCACCCTTGTTCAACTCGCTGGCGCGCGCCCTCGCCCAGGCCTGCGCCTCGGTATTGACGGTGATGATGCCGTTGCCCAGCGGGAAGCCCCTGTTGACCGCAAGGTCCATCAGCGCGCGCGAGGATTCCATCGAGACGATCTCGAAGTGGATGGTGTCGCCGCGCACCACGCAGCCGAGCGCGATCACGGCGTCATAGGGTTTGCCGCCCTGCGCGGCGGCATCGAGCGCCATCGCGATCGCAGCCGGAATCTCCAGCGCACCGGGAACCGTGATGACGTCATGCGTCACGCCGGCAGCCTTGAGCTCGGCAACCGCGCCTTCCATCAGCGCATCCTGGATGTCGTCATAAAAGCGCGCCTCGACGATCAGCGCGCGCGCGCCTGAAATATCGGTCTGGTCCTTCAGCGGTGCCCGCCGTGCGTCGGCCATCGTTCAATCCGTTTCACTCTGGAACTGGCGCGTTATGTAGTCGCCTCGGGTCGCTAAGCCAAGCACGAACTCGATAGCCGTCATTCCGGGATGGTCCGAAAGGACCAGACCTCAGGGGTGCCAATTGCACCCCCGGGGAATCTCGAGATTCTCAGGTGCGCCACTGCGCACCATAGTTCGATGCTAACGCATCGCCCCGGAATGACGGCTGCGCCGTCACTTCATTTCCGACAGCCGCGCGGCGTAGCGGGCCATCAGGTCGGCCTCGATATTGACCTCGCTGCCCGCGCGCCAGCCACCCAGCGTGGTCACGCTCAGCGTATGGGGGATGATCAGCACCGTAAACACCATTTCGGCCACCGTGTTTACCGTCAACGACACGCCATCCAGCGTGACCGAGCCTTTGGCGGCGATGAAGCGCGCCAGCTCACGGGCGGTACGCAATTCGAACCGCGCCATGCCGGGCAGATCGTCGCGCTTGACGATGGTGGCGATGCCGTCGGCATGGCCGGCCACGATGTGGCCGCCGAGCTCGTCGCCGATCTTCAGCGCGCGTTCGAGGTTGAGTTTGGTTCCCTTGCCCCAGTGCCTGGCCGTGGTCATGCCGAGCGTCTCGGCGGCGGCATCGACATCGAACCAGGTCTTGCCCCCATCGATCCCGGAGGCGACGACGGTCAGGCACACGCCGTTGCAGGCGATCGAAGCGCCGTCGGCGATGGTCGCCCGGTCGTAGCGGCAGGCGATCCGCATGCGGTGCAACTGGCCCTGCGCGGTGGGCGTCAGGGAGATGATCTCGCCGATATCGGTGACTATGCCGGTAAACATCACGCGCGCTCGTAGATGGTAAGGGTGTCCTTATCCAGGACTTGGCTAGCACGTGTCCTGAAGGCGGGCGACCCGGTGAGAGCCGACAGCGGCAATGCGTCCAGCGCGGGAATGCCGTCCGGCCCGACGGTATCAGCACCACGCAGCAGCCAGACTTCGTCGACCAGATCGGCGGCGACAAACGACGCGGCGACCCGCGAGCCGCCCTCGACCATCAGCCGGGTAATGCCCTTGTCGGACAGCGCACGCAGCACTGCCGGGAGGTTCAGCCCCGGCGCGGAGACCGGCGCGGCCACGCGCACCACCTGCGCGCCGGCGGCGCCCAGTTTCATCGCCGCCGGGGCCTCGGCGAGATCCGAGGTCATCACCCATAGCGGCGTGTCGCGGGCGGAATGGACGAGCTTGCTGGTGCCGGGCAGGCGCAAGGCGCGATCCAGCACCACCCGCACCGGCGAACGCGCCGCCATGCCCGGCAGGCGGCAGGTGAGCGCCGGGTCGTCCGCCAGCACGGTGCCGATGCCGACCAGGACGGCGTCGCACTGCGCGCGCAACAGATGGACCCGCGCCCGGGCGGCCTCGCCCGTGATCACGACGGGCTTGCGGCCGGCGGCGCCGATCTTGCCGTCGGCGGACACCGCGAGCTTGAGGATCACATGCGGGCGCTTGTCGCGCACGCGGCAGAAATGTCCGGCGTGATCGCGGGCGGCCTCCGCAGCACCAAGGCCGACATCCACGATGATGCCGGCGGCGCGCAACCTGGCATGCCCCTGCCCGGCAATCTCGGGGTTAGGATCCTCGATCGCCGACACCACGCGCGAAATGCCTGATGCAATCACGGCATCGACGCAGGGTGGCGATTTACCGACATGCGAACAGGGCTCCAGCGTCACATAGAGCGTGGCGCCGCGCGCGGCCTCCCCGGCGCGCCCGAGCGCTTCGGGTTCGGCATGGGGGCGACCGCCGGCCTGCGTCCATCCTCTTCCGACGATGACGCCGTCCTTGACGACGACGGCGCCGACGGCCGGGTTCGGCCAGGTGCGGCCCAGCCCGCGCCGGCCGAGCGTGAGCGCAAGCTGCATGAATCGCTGGTCGGCCGCCTTGGCCTCCCTGGATTTCTCCGCGTACTGGTCCTCCAGAATACGGAAGATCATTTGCGTAACGCGGCGACCCGTGCGTCGTCTTCGCCGGAGAGTTCGCCGAGCACCGTCTCGAAATCCTTGGCCTCGCGGAAATTGCGATAGACGGAGGCGAAGCGAACATAGGCGACGTCGTCGAGCTGGCGCAGATGCTCCATCACGATTTCGCCGATCGCCTCCGAGGAAACCTCGGCCTCGCCGCCGCTCTCAAGCTCGCGAACGATTGCGGAAACCATCTTCTCGACCCGCTCAGGATCGACCGGCCGCTTGCGCAAGGAGATCTGCAGCGAACGGACCAGCTTGTCGCGGTCGAACGGCACCCGACGACCGTTGCGCTTGATCACCGTCAGTTCGCGCAACTGCACCCGCTCGAAAGTCGTAAAGCGGAAGTTGCAGGCGACGCACACCCGCCGCCGCCGGATCACGGCGGAATCCTCGGTTGGACGCGAGTCCTTCACCTGCGTATCGAGGCTGTTGCAGCTGGGACATCGCATTCAACGGAACCTTTACTGATAAATCGGGAAGCGATCGGTGAGAGCCTTGACGCGCTCCTTGATGGCCAGTTCCACCAGCGGCGCCTTGCCGTCGGGCGACTGCGCCAGCGCGTTGAGCACCTCGGCGATCATGCCGCCGACCTGCTTGAACTCGGCCACGCCGAAGCCGCGCGTGGTCGCCGCCGGCGTGCCGAGACGCAGGCCTGAGGTGACGAACGGCTTTTCGGGATCGAAGGGAATACCGTTCTTGTTGCAGGTGATCGCCGCGCGCACCAAGGCCTTTTCGGACACGTTGCCCTTGAGGCCCTTGGGCCGGAGATCGACCAGCATCAGATGGTTGTCGGTGCCGCCGGAGACAATGTCGAAGCCGTGGCCGCGCAGCGTTTCCGCCAGAGCCCTGGCGTTTTCGACGACGTTCTTCGCGTAGATCTTGAAGTCCGGGCGCAGCGCCTCGGCAAACGCGACCGCCTTGGCGGCGATGACGTGCATCAACGGGCCGCCCTGCAGCCCCGGGAAGATCGCCGAATTCAGCTTCTTGGCGAGTGCTTCGTCGTTGCACAGGATCAGGCCGCCGCGCGGACCGCGCAGCGACTTATGGGTCGTGGTGGTCGTGACATGCGCATGCGGCACCGGCGAAGCGTGGACGCCGCCGGCGACGAGGCCGGCGAAATGCGCCATGTCGACCATGAGATAAGCGCCGATGCTGTCTGCGATCTCGCGGAAGCGCTTGAAATCCCAGGGGCGCGAATAGGCCGATCCACCGGCGATGATAAGCTTTGGACGCACCTGCTCGGCCTGCTTGGCCACCGCGTCCATGTCGATGATCTGGTCCTCGCGCCGCACCGTGTAGTGCGAGGCCTTGAACCATTTGCCGGACAGGTTGACGGGCGAACCATGGGTGAGATGGCCGCCGGCGGCGAGATCGAGCCCCATGAAGGTGTCGCCAGGCTGCAGCAGCGCCAGGAACACCGCCTGGTTCATCTGGCTGCCCGAATTGGGCTGGACATTGGCAAAGCCGGCGCCGAACAGCTTCTTGGCGCGCTCGATTGCCAGCGTCTCGGCGACATCAACCCATTCGCAGCCGCCGTAGTAGCGGGCGCCCGGATACCCTTCCGCATACTTGTTGGTCATCACCGAGCCCTGCGCTTCAAGCACGGCGCGGCTGACGATGTTTTCGGAGGCGATCAGCTCGACCTCGTGGCGCTGGCGGCCGAGCTCGCCCCGGATCGCCGCGGCGATTTCGGGATCGGCCTCGGCAAGGGTGGCCGTGAAGAACGAGTCGGGCGCGGAAGCGGTCTTGGCGCTGGAGGGCGAGGAGGTCATTGGGCGAAATATCTCCACCGCCGCAGGCCCTTAGGGGCGGAGCGGTCGGTCACGTGTGACGGTCGAAGAAGCACCTGCGGGATACCATATCGGCCGGAATTGGCCAAGCGCTTGCGGTATCCGGCTGATATTTATGCAAGATATGGTGGGGAGCGGCCCGGCCCCATCGGCTGTCGCCCCCGGGCCTTGAGCCGGGGCCCCGATCCTCTGTCATTCCGGGGCGATGCGAAGCATCGAACCCGGAATCTCCAGATTCCGGGTTCGCTTCGCGCCCCGGAATGACAGCCTACCCCCCTCACGCAAACCTATACGCTCCGCCCTTCTCGATCGAGCGCTGGAACGCCGGCCGCGCGTGCAGGCGACCAAGCCAGCCCGCGAGGTTCGGATACGGGCCGAGCTTGTCGAACACTTTCGCCATCTCGCCGACAAAGCTCATCTGGATGTCGGCCCCGGTCAGCGACGGCCCGACCAGGAAGTCGCGGCCCGCCAGCGCACCATCGACGAAGCCCAGGTGGTTGGCGAGTTCGCTGTCGATGCGCGGATGCAGCGGCGCACCCGCCTCCTTCAACCGGCTGACATAGAGGTTCAGCATCAGCGGCAGCATCGCCGAGCCCTCGGCATAATGCAGCCATTCGTTGTAGGCCTCATAGTCGGCGCTTCCGGGCGCGGGCATCATCGCGCCCTTGCCGTAGCGGCGGATCACGTAATCGACGATCGCCCCGGATTCCGCGATTCTGACCTTGCCGTCGGCAATCACCGGCGACTTGCCGAGCGGGTGAACCTTCTTGAGCTCCGGCGGCGCCAGCCGCGTGGTGGCGTCGCGCTGATAGCGTTTCAGCTCATAAGGCGTTCCGAGCTCCTCCAGCAGCCACAGAATGCGCTGCGAGCGGGAGTCGTTGAGGTGATGAAGGGTGAGCATGGGTTTCCTCTTGAGTTTCCGTTGGCGCGAGGTGGTTCGCTTGGCATCTTCAATCCAGAATCAGGCGGCCGACCGGATCGGCGCGACCGCTCCCGCCCGCGACCACCACGATCTCGCCGCTCGCCGGCTGAATGCCCGTCAGCGCCTGGATGTTCGCGCCATGCGTCACAACAAGCAGGTTTCCGCGCCCGGTCCACTTGCCAATCAGCGCGCGAGCGCCCGCGGTGAGGCCCTCCCTTTGATCGCTCAGCACGACCACATTGCCAAATGTCGCTTCGGTTTCGACAGGTCCAAGATTTAGGAGCGTAGCCGTGTCCACGCAGCGACACCACGGCGAACTCGCGATCCTCTCGAACGCGATGCCCTCCGATTTGAGCCGCGCGCCGATTCTTGAAGCGTCCGCCCTCCCCTTTGCGCTGAGGTTGCGCTGGGTGGCGCAGTCGTCGATGCGGAACCCAGGCGGATCGCCGAAGCCACCCGGCGCATCGGCGTGGCGCATCAGGGCGACATGACCTCCCGCCCGCAACGCCTTCACCCCATCCGCGGCAGCATGGGTGATCCCCGACAAAGCGAAAAAGCCGACAAGGGCGGTCAGGATGGCCAATCTTAGGTGCTGCATGACGGCGACCTTGTCGCAAACAGACAATCAGACGGCCGGCGCTCAGCCACAGCACAAGCGAGGCGAGCGCGGTAGCCTTGGCTGGAGACTGACGTCGTACCGAGTCTCCATCCAGCTACGAACGAACAGCAACCGCACAGACCGTTAATCAAAGAAAATCTCGCGCGATCCTCGCTTCGTTGCAACCGACGAGTGCTTGACTTACAGCCCGGTAAATCCGGCCTTCACCGGATCTGTGCTGCCGTCAAGCTGGCGCAGATAGGCCAGCCCGCAGACCGTCAATCGGTGGGTATCGTTTTCCCCCGCCTCGACCAACGTGGCGAGGTATTTGGTCACCTTCGCCCGCGCCTCATCATCAGCGGCGGTGGGCCTGTTCAGCAACAGGTCGTAGGTCCGCATGATGCGGTCGATAGCTGCTTCCATGGAATGCTCCCGGGAGGGTGTGATGCGATCAGGCCGACAATCGGGCGCCGTTCGAAGCCTCGAACTTGCTGATCGCCTTGTTAGCGAGCTTGATCCGGTTGAGTTCACCGCGTTGAAACATTTTGACGATGATTTCCAGCAACCGATCGTCGGTGGCAGTGGGGCTGGACAGAGCGCCGGTTCTGCAAAGGTAATTTGCGGCGATGGCATAAGCGTCGCCTACCACTTCGACGTTCATGACCTGCAATCCGCGCTCGACCAGCATGTCTCACCTGCTCCGTTAAGTAAGGGAAACGCCGGATCGTGGCAGGAGTTCCATGGCGGAAAATCCCCCTTGCCTGAGAGGGAACGGGATAATCTGCCCTCGCTTCACCCCGAAATCGGCAGCTCGGTCTCAGGATCGAAGAAATGCAGCCGGCCGGGCTGCGCCGAAAGGCGGACCTGATCGCCGCGCACGACCACGGTTTCCGCCGGCACGCGGGCGGCCGTGACGCTGGACCCGCCTACCCTCGTCTCCAGCAAGATTTCGGAGCCGAGCTGCTCAACCACCTCGACGCGGGCGTCGAAACCCAGGCCCTGGACGCCATTGCCGAGCACGAGGTGCTCCGGCCGCAGGCCCAGGATCACGCGACGGCCGTTGCGGGCCGCGAGCGCCGGCGCCTCGGGGCCGCCGACCGTCAGGCGGAGGCCGTCGCCCTCGACCGACACGGCGCCGGCCTGATCGCGCACGGTGACCTCGATGAAATTCATCGCCGGCGCGCCGATGAAACCGGCGACGAACTTGTTGGCGGGCTTGCCGTAGACCTGCAATGGCGTGCCGATCTGCTGAACCCTGCCGTCACGCATGATCACGACGCGGTCGCCGAGCGTCATCGCCTCGACCTGGTCGTGGGTGACGAAAACCGAGGTCGTCGGAATCTCCGCATGCAGGCGCTTGATCTCGATGCGCATCTGGGCGCGCAGCTTGGCGTCCAGGTTCGACAGCGGCTCGTCGAACAGGAACACCTGCGGATTGCGCACGATGCAGCGGCCAAGCGCCACACGCTGCTGCTGACCGCCCGACAATTGCTTGGGCTTGCGCTGCAACAATTCGTGCAACCCGAGCATGCCGGCGGCGCGGTCGATCGCGGCCTTGATCTCGGCCTCCGGGGTTTTCTTGTTGCGCAGCCCGAACGCCAGATTGTCGTACACGCTCATGTGCTGGTACAGCGCATAGTTCTGGAACACCATCGCGACGTCGCGGTCCCGCGGCGGCAGATGATTGACCACCCTTTCGCCGATGCGGATGTCGCCGCTGGTGATGTCCTCCAGCCCCGCGATCATGCGCAGCGTCGTCGACTTGCCGCAGCCGGACGGGCCGACCAGCGCCACGAACTCCTTGTCGGCAATCTCGAGATCGACGTCCTTCACCGCGTGGAACAGCGTGCCGTAATGCTTGTTGAGCTTTTCGAGTTTGATCGCTGCCATTTCCCCGCCGTCTGACTGAAACCGGTGCTACCCAAAGACAACCCCGCCGCGACCTGCGCGGCGGGGCCTGGCGTTTCGACTATTGCGCGGCCTTGCTGACCAGCGGCGCACCCTCGGCAAGCACTTTCGCGATGTCCTCGCGCTTGCCTGTGACCGCCTTGGTGACGGTGTCGTTGAAGGCCTTGTGCACGGCCGGCCATTGCGGGAAATAATACGCGCCGCGCACCTTGTCCGGAGAATCGAGCACAGACTCCTTCAGAAGCGCCATGAAGGGATCGGCGGCCGCGATCTTCGGCCAGAACGTGGTGTTGGGCGGCGGCGCGCCGGTCGCCTTCCACAATTTCAACTGGCCTTCCTCGTCAAGCATCATCGCCTCCAGCATCTCCTTGGCGAGCTTCTTGCGCTCCGGCGCGATCGACTTCGGGATGGCCCAGCCCCAGATGTCGTTCCAGGCGAACGGCCGCGCCCGGTTGGGGCCGAGCGGGAAGCGCGTGGCGGCGACCTTGCCGGCGATCTTCGACTTGGCGGGGTCGTTGAACGTGCTCCACCACAACGAATCCGCCACGGTGAACGCGGCGTCGCCCGACATGAAAACGGCATTGGCTTCGTTTCGGTCATAGGCCGGCATGCCGCGCGGCACGATCTTGTGGGTATTGATCGCATCCCACCAATACTCGGCGGTCTGCTGCATGCACGGCTCGGTCATGCCGGACTTCCAGCCGGCCTCGGCGAGCTTCTTGTTGTCGCGCTCGTAAGGCGGCAGCAGCACGTCGCAATTGTTGCCCCACATCGACCAGAACCAGCTGAACCAGCTGTTGTTCATCGACATGCCGCCGACATAGCCGAACTTGACCTTGCCATCAGCCTGCAACTTCTTGCTGACGGTGACGAGCTGTTCCAGCGTCTTCGGCACCTCCTCCGGCTTGACGAGGTCGGACCGGTAGAAGAACACACTAAAGGTCTGGCCCATCGGCACGACAGTGTTCTGCCCCTGCGCGTTGGCGAACACCACCGGAGCCATGCTCCACTTGTCGGCAAACTTGTTGGCGTTGACGTCATCGGTCGGCTCGAGCAGATGAGCCCAGGTTTGTCCCCAATCGTCATTGTGCCAGATGATGTCGTACTGATCGGAATTCGAGGTCAGCGACGCCGTCATTTTCTCGACATAGACGCCGTAGGAATTCGGCACCTTGACGATCTTGACGCCGTTCTTGGCGCCCCACGACTCGAACATTGCGATCGAGGCGTCCTGGATCGGGCTTGGCTGGTAGCCGATCCGCAGTTCCTTCACCTGGGCCAAAGCACTTCCCGCCGCGGCCACCAGGGCCACGGTCGTCGCCATCGCCAGTTTCGCCAGTCGCTCCATAGCTCCCTCCCTTGTTTGTATTCTTGTCTTGCGTTCTTGGCTTGTCGTCCCCGCCGTCCGTCAGATGCGCAAACCCCGTATCACGTATTTCTGGCCGAACAGCGCGATCAGAAACGCCGGCGCCAGCGCCATCACCGCGGTCGCCGCCATCAGGTTCCAGCGCAGCCCCATCTCGGTGACGAACTGCGCCATCACCACCGTGATCATCGGGACGCGATTGCCGGTCAGGATCAACGCGAACAGAAACTCGTTCCAGGTGAACAACCAGCACAGCACCGCGAGCGCCGAGATCGCCGGCAATGCCGACGGCACGGCCACCCGGATGAAGGCGCCCCACCGGGTGCAGCCGTCGATCATGGCAGCATACTCCATCGACGGGTCGATGCCGTCGAAAAATCCCTTCATCAGCCATGAGAAGAAGCAGATATGGACGGCGACGTGCGGCAGCAGCAGCCCGACATAGGTGTCGTAGATGCCCCAGCTCTGATTGACGAAATACAGCGGCAACACCCAGGAGATGTAGGGCACGCAGCGGAACACATAGATGGTCCCAAACCAGAGCCGCGAGGCCGGGCCGGTGAAGCGCGACAGCATGTAGCCGCTGGATACGGTCACCAGCAGCGAGAACACGGTCGCCAGCGTCGCGATCAAGGCGCTGTTGAGGAACGCTTCGACAATTCGGTCCTCGCGCAACACCTCGGCGAAATTGCCGAAGGTGAACTCAGTGCCGCGGTGGACGTAGTAGACGCCGGACTCCGGCCGCAGCGAGGTCAGGATCAGCCACAACACTGGAAAGGCGAAGGCAAAGCAGATCGCGGCCAGGACCAGTGCGAACATCGCCTTGCGGCCCCATGGCGGCAGCTGCGGCAGAAAGGCGGAGCGCATCACCATCGCCATCGGATCAAGCCTTTGCGATGCGGTCGACGAGGCGAAACAGCGCCACGCCGATGACGAGGATGATCAGCCCGCCGACGATCGCCGCCGCCGAGCCCCGCCCGAGATCGAGATTGAGGAAAGCGTGGACATAGGCATAGAGGCTGAACAGCTCGGTCGCGCGGCCGGGCCCGCCGCCGGTCAGGGTCCACACAATATCGAAGGTGCGGAAGGCGTCGATGGCGCGGATCACCACGCACACCACGATCACCGGGCGAAGCATCGGCAGCGTCAGGAAGCGGAATACGCGCCAGGTCGTGGTGCCGTCGATCGCGGCGGCCTCGAACGGCTCCTTCGGCAGGCTCTGCAAGCCCGCGAGCAGCAGCAGCGTGAACCACGGGGTCCACAGCCAGATGTCGGTCAACAGAATGATACCGAAGGCGCTCCAGCGCTGCACCAGCCAGGGCTGTCCCTCCAGCCCAACGGCTTCCAGCACCACATTCACGATGCCGAACTGGTCGTTGAAGATCCAGCGCACCATGATTGCGGCGACGACAGGGGCCACCATCAGCGGCACCAGCAGGATCGTCTGCACCAGCTTTTGTCCGCGAAAGGGACGATTGAGCAGCAGCGCCAGAGCCAGCCCCGCCAACAACGCGCCGGCAACGCTGAGCGCCATGAACAGGAAGGTGTTCGGCAGCACCACGTACAGGAACGCGGGATCCGACAGCACGGCGGCGTAGTGATCGAAGCCGACCCAGGTCTTCTTGGGATCGTACAACGCCCAGTTTCGAAAACTTGCGTTGGCACCGATGAAGATCGGCACGACCTGAAACAGCAACAACAACAGCGCGGCCGGCGCGATCAGAAGCAGCACAAAGCGCTGTTGCTCGCCGAACATGGGACGCCGCGATGCCGACAAGCCTTTTTCCCCACCTGGGCATCAAGCCGCCACGACTCTTGCGGTGATCTGGCAGATCCGCGGTCGGTACGAGCGTGTAGCCTCAATGTTGCGGAAGTATGGGGGTGGCGTCGAAGGCTAGTCAATCCGGAATGTCGGAATGGCAGCTCCACGGCCACCGCCGACGCATCGTCAAGCCAGGTCGGAAAGCAAAACGCACCGGCGCAGGAAAACCCGGGCCGGTGCGTCCTGGGCAAGGCGAGCCGCCCTGCCGTTTCAATCGTCCGCTTCGGCTGCCGGTCTTCTCAAATGGCCGGCTTGGCCGCTGGACGCAACGAAGTTCTCAGAGGCGATAGAGGATCTGGTCGGTCCAGAACCGCTCGAGCCGGTGCAGCGACTTGTTGAGGGTCGCAAATTCATCGTTCGAGATACCGCCGACCTGCTCCACCGTCCTGACGTGCTTCTGATAGAGCGCGTCGACGATCTTGCGGATCTCCTGGCCCTGCGCCGTGAGGCGGATGCGGACCGAGCGGCGATCAACGCGCGAGCGCTGGTGATCGAGGAAGCCGAGCTCGACGAGCTTCTTCAGGTTGTAGGAGACGTTGGAGCCGAGATAGTAACCGCGCGTACGCAATTCACCCGCGGTCAGTTCCTTGTCGCCGATATTATAGAGCAGCAGCGCCTGCACCGAATTGATATCGGCACGGCCGCGGCGGTCGAATTCGTCCTTGATGACGTCGAGCAGACGGCGATGCAGCCGTTCCACCAAAGTCAGCGCTTCCAGATAGAGCGGCTGCACCGGAGTCTGACCGGCAGAGCCTTCAGCGGTTTCAACCGCCGTTGCAACGGCTTTGATCATGACACTTCCCCTGTCGTCGATTTTATCGACTTATTCGACGAAACTTTTGTCCCGCCTGATAGCTTCAACTTAAGGGGGCCGTTTGAACATCCGCTTAAATAAGAGAATAAAGAGATCATGAATTTAAGACAGTGAATCGCGGATTAAGCCCATGGATAAAGGGCTTTTCGCAACCTCTCATTGACGCTGGAGCGCCGATGTTCACGCTTCGTCTGCTTGCCTGTCGCATTCGGAAACAGGTCGGCTGGAAATCGAAACGCGCCCGTAACGGGTGTGAGCAAATCCTTTACGGTGACTGAACCGTTACCGCGAAAACATCCGAAAATTGCGAAGGCCGGCGGCGGAATTTCTGCACTCGGTTGATCTATGGCGGACGTTCGCGCGCGGCCATCCAGGCGAGCGCCAGATACGCCGCCAGCATCAGCGCCTCGAACGCCACCACCGTGAGGTTGCCGCCGTAAATTCCCGGAAACATCATTTCGATCACCGCCATCGACACCACCGTGGTGAGCCACACCACGGCGCCCCACGGCGTCGCCAGCCACAGCCCCACCGCAGCGACGAGTTCGATCACGGCGAAATACACCGTCGCGGTTTGCCAGGCCATCGACTGGTTCTCGAACGCGTCTTCCGCGCTGCCGACAAAGCCGGTGACCTGCGCCCAGTGGAAAAGGCCCTTGGCGATCGACACCACCGCCATGATGCGCAGGAACAGCACCAGCCGCCGGGTCCATGCATTGTCGTCGGCCTCGATCCGCTCGGACGACATGGCATTCGCCGAAATCGCATTGTCGCGCGCCTGATCGCGCGCCGATGTGTCGGACATGAAGTTGATCTCGGAGTTGGTCGCGGAGCTGGTCTCGGAGCTGGCCTTGCAATCAGGGCCCGTTTGGCCGCAGGAATGTCGTCTTGGACCGAGTCTTGGCCCGCTTGGGCGGCAAAATCAATCGCTGATGCGATAGATCAAGGCGCGGTGACGCACGGCCTGCAAGGTGCTAGGAATTGCGACAAACTGAAGTCCTACCGCCGCCTCAGGGAGTATCCATCACATGGCGATCAAATTCGGGCGTCCCATCGAAATGCGCGACGCGCCGCGGCGGCAAGCCGCCCTCGCCTCGCCCCCGCTCGACCTCGCAACCCGCCTCCGCCGCAACCGCAAGGCGGAGTGGGCACGGCGGCTGGTGCGGGAAAACGTGCTTACGACCGACGACCTGATCTGGCCGATATTCGTGGTCGACGGCCACCAGGGCCGCACGCCTATCGCCTCGATGCCAGGCGTCGACCGCCTCACGGTCGATCAGGCGGTGCGGGACGCCGAGCGCGCGATGAAGCTCGACATCCCCTGCATTGCGCTGTTTCCCTATACCGATCCGTCCTTGCGCGACGAGCAAGGCTCCGAGGCGCTGAACCCGGACAACCTGGTCTGCCAGTCGGTGCGCGCGATCAAGAAGGAGTTTCCCGATCTCGGCCTGCTCTGCGACGTCGCGCTCGACCCCTTCACCAGCCACGGCCATGACGGCCTGATCGAGGACGGCAGGATCCTCAACGACGAAACGGTCGCGGTTCTGGTGCGCCAGGCGCTGGTGCAGGCCGAAGCCGGCTGCGACATCATCGCGCCATCGGACATGATGGACGGCCGCGTCGGTGCGATCCGCGCCGCGCTGGACGGCGCCGGCTTCCTCGACGTGCAGATCATGTCCTATGCGGCCAAGTATGCGTCCGCCTTCTACGGGCCGTTCCGGGACGCCATTGGCTCGGCGAAAACGCTGACCGGCGACAAGCGCACCTACCAGATGGACAGCGCCAATTCCGACGAGGCCCTGCGCGAGGTGGAACTCGACATCGCCGAAGGCGCCGACATGGTGATGGTCAAGCCCGGCATGCCCTATCTCGACATCGTCCGCCGCGTAAAGGACACGTTCGCGATACCGACCTTCGCCTACCAGGTATCCGGCGAATACGCGATGATCGCCGCCGCCGGCGGCCACGGCTGGATCGACGGCGACCGGGCGATGATGGAAAGTCTGCTCGCCTTCAAGCGCGCCGGCGCGGACGGCATCCTGACATATTTTGCGCCGAAGGCGGCGGAGAGGATCAAGGCGCAGGGGTAACGGGACCTCCCCCCTCGTCATTCCGGGGCGCGTCGACGACGCGAACTACGGTGCGCAATTGCGCACCTGAGAATGGCGAAGTCACCATCGTTGATGGTCGCAGCCTCTTGGCGGGCGGCCGGCTGGTTCCCATGTTTGCCTCGGCAATATCAGGGCGGGAGAACGGATCATGGCTTATGGCGACCCCGGCAACAGCGGCGGCTGGCGAAGCGACGGCGGGGTGCAACCCCACGCATTCGATCCCGACGCGCAGCCGGAACTGTTTCGCGGCGTCCCGACGCGGCGGGTGTTGGCGTTCCTGATCGACCTCGTCGTGCTGTCGGTGCCGGTCATCCTCGGCTACATCTTCATCCTGCTGTTCGGGATCGTCACGCTGGGGCTCGGCTGGGCGCTGTTCTGGCTGGCGTGGCCGGCGACGGTGGTCTGGGCCATCGCCTATTATGGCGCCTCGGTGGGCGGCCCGCATTCGGCCACCCTGGGCATGCGGGCGGTGGATCTGGAACTGCGCACCTGGTACGGCGCACCCGGCTATTTCGTGCTCGGGGCGACGCACGCCGTGCTTTTCTGGGTCTCGGTTTCGTTCCTGACCCCGCTGGTGCTGCTGGTCGGCCTGCTCAACCGCCGCCACCGGCTGCTTCACGACATCATCCTGGGAACCGTGGTTATCAACAGCCCGGCGCGGACTCAAATGACGCCGTCGGCCCGAAGCTGGTGACGTCGGGTAAACCAATTGACCGTTAAGCTCCGGAGCGCAATGCTACGGCCTGTTCGGCGCCCGATCTGAAACCGGACCGGACAGGCTTGGCTGCTTGTACGCGTTTCCTTCCGGAGGCCTGACGACCCGACGTGACCCAGCACTCCCGCGATACCCCGCAATTCTACCTGACGGCGCCCTCGCCATGCCCCTATCTGCCGGGCCGGCAGGAGCGCAAGGTGTTCACGCACCTGGTGGGCGACAAGGCCGGCGACCTCAACGACCTCCTGACCCATGGCGGCTTCCGCCGCAGCCAGTCGATTGCCTACCGCCCGGCCTGCGACCAGTGCCGCGCCTGCGTCTCGGTGCGGGTCGTCGCCAACGAGTTCCGGCCCTCCCGCAACTTGAAAAAGGTTCTGGCCCGCAATGCCGACATTTCGGGCGAGCAGCGCAACGCGGTTCCGACCTCCGAACAATATTCGGTGTTTCGCGCCTATCTCGACAAGCGGCACCGCCATGGCGGGATGGCTGATATGACCGTGCTCGACTACGCCATGATGGTGGAGGACAGCCATGTCTCGACCCGCATCATCGAATACCGCAAGCGCAGCCTTGATTCCGGTATTTCCGGACGCAGCGAGGAACTGATCGCAGTGGCACTGACGGACGTGCTCAGCGACGGCCTGTCGATGGTGTATTCGTTCTTCCAGCCGTCGCAGGCGACCCGTTCGCTCGGCACCTTCATGATCCTCGATCACATCACGCGCGCGCGGCGGCTCGGCCTTCCCTACGTCTATCTCGGCTACTGGATCGAAGGCTCGAAGAAGATGGACTACAAGGGCCGCTTCCTGCCGCAGCAGCGGCTGGCGCCGTCAGGCTGGCTGCGGGTGGACGCATCAGGCGAAGTGCCGTCCGAGCCGCAGGAGTGAGGGGGGCACGTCATCACCCGCGAATGCGGGTGATCCAGTATTCCAGAGGCGGCAGCGATAAACCGAGAGGCCGCGGCGTACTGGGTCGCCCGGACAAGCCGGGCGATGACGGTCGTGGTTGTTACCCAAAGAACGTCTCGAACAGCAGCTTGACGTTCAGCGCCACGATCACCCCCGCGACAATCCAGGCCAACGCCGCCACCGAACGGGAGATGACAAAATCGCCCATCTTGCGCCGGTCGGAAACGAAGCGCACCAGCGGGATCACGGCAAACGGCAACTGCATCGACAATACGACCTGGCTGAAGATCAGCAACTGGCCGGTGCCACGCTCGCCATAGAGCGCGATGACGATGACGACCGGGACGATGGCGACGCCGCGCGTGACCAGCCGCCGCGCCCAGTTCGGCAGCCGCAGGTGCAGGAAGCCTTCCATCACGATCTGGCCGGCCAGCGTCGCCGTGATGGTCGAGTTCAAGCCGGAGGCGAGCAGCGCCACCGCAAACAGGGTCGAGGCGATGCCAAGACCCAGCAGCGGCGACAGCAATTCATGGGCCTGGCCGATTTCGACAATGTCGGTGCGACCGCTGGAATGGAACGTGGCGGCGGCGACGATCAGAATCGCGGCGTTGATGAACAGCGCCAGCATCAGCGCGATGGTCGAGTCCGTCGTCGCCCATTTGATCGCCTCGCGGCGGCCGGCGTCGGTTCGTTCAAAGGCGCGGGTCTGCACGATCGAGGAATGCAGATACAGGTTATGCGGCATCACGGTGGCGCCGATGATGCCGATCGCGATGTAGAGCATTTCGGGATTGGTGACGATCGCGGTCGATGGCGCAAATCCCTGCAGCACCGCCGCGATCGGCGGGGCTGCAGCGGCAATCTGGATCGCAAAGCAGATCGCGATCACGATCAATAGCGAGATGACGAAGGCTTCCAGGTAGCGGAAGCCCTTGTTCATCAGCAACAGCAGCAGGAACACGTCGAGCGCGGTGATCAGCGCGCCGCCAAGCAGGGGAATGCCGAACAGGAGGTTGAGCGCGATCGCGGTGCCGATGACCTCCGCCAGATCGCAGGCGATGATCGCGGCCTCGCAGGCGAGCCAGAGCAGGAAATTGACGGGGCGTGAAAAACTGGCGCGGCAGGCCTGCGCGAGATCGCGGTCGGTGACGATGCCAAGCCGTGCGGCCAGCGCCTGCAGCAGGATCGCCATCAGGTTCGACAGCAGGATCACCGACAGCAGCGTGTAACCGAACTTGGATCCGCCCGCGAGATCGGTGGCCCAGTTGCCGGGATCCATGTAGCCGACCGAAACCAGATAGCCGGGGCCCAGAAACGCCAGCAGCCGGCGCGACCAATGCCCGCCAAAGGGGACCGAGACGCTCGAATAGACCTCGGGCAGGCTCCGCTGGGTGCCAGCGGCGGCGTCAGCGCGCCAGCCGGCGGCTGACGCACCACTTGCAGGTATCGCCCCGTTCGGGGTCTTCGGGCTCAAGTCAGAGGGCCGTGCGTCCATTCGAGCAGGATGACCGATCCGCAGGCTAATTGCAACTCATTTGCAACTGCATCTAGCCTGCCGGCCCCTTAATACCCGAACTACCCCCTCCGGCCGGCCTGTCTGTCGGGAAGCGGGTGGGTTCGGCCGTCGGGATGCCGACAATGCCCGCAAAGCCGAATTTTCGAGGGAATTAGCCATGTCCGCCACTACGCCGCGCCTGCCCGCGACCTTCAACCGCCTGGCCTGGTCAAACCTCGCGGCCCAATCGGCGGAGCAGATTGCGCTGGCCGCGGCCCCCATTGTCGCCGTGGTGCTGCTTGGAACCAACGAGGCCGGCGCCGGCCTGCTGCAGACCGCACTGACCTTGCCCTTCATCCTGTTCGCGATCCCCGCCGGGATGCTCGCCGACCGCATCTCGCGGCGGTCCCTGATGGCAGGCGCGGAAGCGCTGCGCGCCGCCGCGCTGGCTGCGATCCTGCTGCTGATCTGGCTGGGGGCGATGACGCTGCCGTTATTGGCACTTCTCGGCTTCGTCGCGGTGTGCGGCACCGTCGCCTACAGCGTGGCGGCGCCGGCGCTGGTGCCCGCGCTGGTCACCTCGCAGCAACTGCCCGCGGCCAATGCGCGGATCGAACTGGCGCGCACGGTGGCGTTCGCCAGCGGCCCCGCGCTCGGCGGCGTGCTGGTCGGATGGCTCGGCGCCGCCCCGGCGTTCGGATTTGCCGCCGTGCTATCGGTGGTCGCGGTCGTGCTGCTGTCAGGCATCCATGAGCCGGCGCGCGCGCCTGCGCCGCGCCGGCATCCACGGCAGGACGTCAAGGAAGGTGCGGTGTTCGTGCTGCAGCACCCGTTGCTGCGACCGGTATTCATCACCCAGGTCATCTTCAACACCGCCTCGTTCCTGCTGCTCGCCGTGTTCGTGCCCTACGCGGTACGCCATCTCGGCCTGTCTGCCACCGGCGTCGGCGCGACGCTGGCGATGTACGGCGTCGGCATGGTGGCCGGCGCGCTCGCGGCAACGCGGGTGATGCGGAAAGTTGCGTTCGGCACCGTCATCGGCCTTGGCCCGGTTACCGGCTTCGTCGCCGCGACGGTGATGGCGCTGACCATCTTCATCCCTTCGCCGCTGCTGGCGGGTCTGAGCTTCTTCCTGCTCGGCGCCGGACCGATCCTGTGGGTGATCTCGACCGCGACGTTGCGGCAATCGGTGACGCCGCCGTCGCTGATGGGACGGGTTTCCGCCATCAACATCCTGAGCTACGGCGCGCGCCCGCTCGGCTCCGCGCTCGGCGCCATTGTCGGCGGGCTGTATGGCGCCGAGGCGTGCCTCTATTTGGCGGCGGCGATCTTTGCGGTCCAGGCGCTGGTAATCTGGGTTTCGCCCGCCGTCGCGCTGGCGCGGCAGCCTGACATGGTCGGTGAGCCCAATACGTTGCGGGCACGCTGAGCGGCAAGCGCTGCAGGGACGTCATTCCGGGGCGATGCGAAGCATCGAACCCGGAATCTCGAGATTCCGGGTCTGGTGCTGCGCACCATCCCGGAATGACGGGTTCAACCTTGATGCCGCTTCCCCATCTCACTTTATATGATATACGTCATGTCATTCAGAAGCGGGAACCCGTCCATGACCGACCATATCGCCACGATCCATGCCAGTCCCCGTCCGGAGGCTTCTGTCACGGTGGCGCAGATCGCGGTGCTGGCGATGCTTGCCGCCAGCGGCACGCTCGCCACCAACATCCTGCTGCCGTCGCTGCCGCAGATGGCGGCGTCGCTGGCGGTCACCAGCGCCGCGGTGACCTCAGCCATCACGGTCTTCCTGGCGGTGTTCGCGTTCGGCCAGCTCGTGGTCGGGCCGATCTCGGATCGCTATGGCCGCCGCTGGCCAGTGTTGATCGGATTTGCGGTGTTCTTTGCCGGCAGCGTCTGGTGCGCCCTCGCCAGTGATTTGCCGAGCCTCTTATTCGGCCGCGTGATCCAGGCGGCGGGGGCCTGCGCCACCTCGGTGCTGTCCCGCGCCATCGCCCGCGACCTGTTCTCGGGCGCGGCGCTGGCGCGGGCAATGGCGCTGATCATGATCGCGATGGCGGCGGCTCCCGGCTTCTCGCCGCTGCTCGGCGGCGCGCTCGATCATTATTTCGGATGGCGGTCCGAATTCGTGCTGCTCGCGGCATTCGCCGCGTTCGGCGCCCTCGCCTACGCAACCGTTTTCGGCGAGACCCACCTCGCGACGCGGACCCCGCTCGATCCCCTCGCGATCGCCAGGAATTACGTCGGCCTGATCGCCGACCGCCGCTTCGTGGTGCCGGCGGCGACCGTGAGCCTGATCATGGGCGGATTGTTCTCGACGTTCGCGGCCGCGCCGCGGGTGATGATCGAGGCGATGGGCTTCACGCCGATACAACTCGGCCTGCTGTTCGCTGGCACGGTTCTGATCGTGTTCGCGTCAGGCATGCTAGCGACCAGGCTGGCGCCGCGCTACGGGCTCGACCGTTCGATCCGGGGCGGCTTGTTCGCCGCCGCCGCCGGCGGCATCGCGATGCTGCTGGTTTCGCTGTACAGCTCGACCTTCCTGCCATACCTCGCGGCCATGAGCCTGTTCCTGCTCGGCATGGGCATCGTCAACCCGCTGGGGACCGCACAGGCGCTGTCGCCGTTCGGCGACAGGGCGGGCGCGGCATCCGCGCTGGTCGGCTTCTCGCAGATGATGGCGGCCGCCATCGGCGTCTGGCTCTCAGCCACAATCTCGCCGGACGCGCTGTTCGCGCTCGGTGTGGTACTGACGCTGTTTTCCCTGGTTGCCGTCGGCCTCTACGCGTTGCGGAGCCGGGCCCGCTAGGGACGCATGAACATGAAATCCGTGCCGGGATCGCAATTCTCGGCGACAAAGCGCAGCTCCGCCTGGACGTCGGAGACTTCCCTGGTTTCGAGATACTTTGAGACAACGAGGCCCAGCAGCGCCCGGCAGACGCTGTCGTAGCCCGTCCCGGCACGCTCCGCCTCGGCGATGGCTGCTGAAAAGTGACGCGCGGCGATTTCGCTTGCTGACATCCCGAGATCCCATTTTCCATGCCAGCTTCTGCATGAAAAAGCCCGCGACGCCCTTGATCCCGATCAATACCGGCGAACTGACCAGTCCTCGATTGCGCGGTTACGGCTTGGCGCGCGTCACCGCCGCGCCATCCTCCTTGATGAAGGATTCGACGGGGCGATCGAGCAGGTCGAGCACCAGCTCGGACGGACGGCACAGCCGCACGCCCTTGGGCGTCACCACGATCGGCCGGTTGATCAGGATCGGATGATCAAGCATGAAGTCGATCAGCTCGTCGTCGCTCCATTTCGGATCGGCGAGACCCAGTTCCGCATAGGGCGTTCCCTTCTCACGCAGCAGTGCGCGCACGGGGATTGCCATCGCTCCGATCAATTCGACCAGCCGGGCGCGGCTTGGCGGCGATTTCAGGTACTCGATCACCTCAGGCGCCTCGCCGCTCTGCCGGATCATCGCCAGCGTGTTGCGCGAGGTGCCGCAGGCGGGATTGTGATAGATCGTGACGCTCATGGCTGCGCCGCCTTGATCGTCGAGCGCGCCTCGCCGGCCCCGCGCAACAACCAGCCCATGAACGCCAGGGCAATGACCGCGCCGCAAAGTTCGGCCGCGATGAAGCCGGGAAGATCGGCGGGACGAATCCCTGAGAACGTGTTGGTCATCGAACGCGCAACGGCGACGGCGGGATTGGCGAACGAGGTCGAGGAGGTGAACCAGTAGGCCGCGGTGATATAAAGGCCGACCAGCCATGGCACCGCGGCGCGGTTGAACCTGATGCCGGCGAGGATGGTCGCGACCAGGCCGAAGGCAGCCACACCCTCGGCAAGCCATTGCGCGCCACCGCTTCGCACCTTCAGCGAGGCGTCGATCAGCGGCAGCGCGAACATCGCATGCGCCGTGATGGTCCCGGCGATCCCGCCGGCCACCTGGGCGACTGAGTAAAGCAGCGCGTCGCGCGGGGCCAACTCGCGTTTGAGCGCAAACACCAGCGACACCGCCGGGTTGAAATGCGCCCCCGAAATCGGCCCGAGAATGGTGATGAGAACCACCAGGATCGCCCCGGTCGGCAAGGTATTGCCAAGCAGCGCCAGCGCCACATCCTTGGTCAGGGTTTCGGCCATGATGCCGGAGCCGACCACGGTTGCGACCAGTATCGCGGTGCCGAGCGCTTCAGCCGATAGCCGGCGCGGCAAATCGAATTCCTGCATCAGCCCGCCTTGTGCTGGTTGGAGGTGGAGCCGTCGATCCGGCCAATGTCGCGCAACCGCGTCCCGAGCGACAGGCGATCGATACTCCCCAGCGGCAGGCTCGTGAACGCGGCAATACGATTCCTGAGATAACGAAAGGCTGCGACGAAGGCCGCTTCCTTTTCGATATCGGTACCTTCGACCGCCGCCGGGTCCTCGATGCCCCAATGCGCCGTCATCGGCTGTCCAGGCCATACAGGGCAGGATTCGCCGGCGGCGTTGTCGCAAACCGTGAACACGAAATCCATCACCGGCGCGTCGCTGCGCGCGAACTCTTCCCAGCTCTTCGAGCGCAAACCGTCGGTCGGGTATTCGAGGCGGTTCAGCACCTTGATCGCAAACGGATTGATCGTCCCCTTCGGCTGGCTGCCGGCGGAGAAAGCGCGAAAGTTGCGGGAGCCGTCCTTGCGCAGGATCGATTCGGCGAGGATCGAACGGGCGGTGTTTCCGGTGCAAAGGAACAGGACGTTGTAAACGCGTTCAGGCATTCGCCTTCCTCCTCGGCTTCGGCGGACAACAGGGCGTGAGGTCTTCGATCAGGGGACCGCAAATCTCGGGGCGTCCGTTGCAGCAATCCCGCAGCATGAACAGCACGACAGACTGGAAGGCCTTGAGATCGGCGCGATAGACGATCGAGCGGCCGTTACGCCGCGCGGTGGCCAGCCCGGCGCGGGACAGGATCGCCAGATGCGATGACAGGGTGTTCTGCGGCACCGCGAGTGTGCGGGCGATGTCGCCGGCAGCCAACCCCTCCGGCTCGTGCTTTGCCAGGAGGCGAAACACGTCGAGCCGGGTCGATTGGGCCAGCGCCGCCAGCGCCAGGATGGCTTGTTCCGATTCCATATATCTGGACATATCGATATGTTGCGCTTCCTGTCAATCAGGCGCAACGAGGCCCACGTTCGCTATCAAGAACATCTTTCTATATTTCTGGAAATACGGTTGACGGAACCGGGTTCGTGTGACACAATACCTGTATGAAACTCGATGACGCGGCCACCCGCCTCGAAGCGCTGGGCAACCCGACCCGGCTCAGGATCTACCGCGCGCTGATCCGCGCCGGCGGCGCCGGCCTTGCGGTCGGCCGTTTGCAGGACAAACTGAAAATCGCGCCCTCCACCCTCTCGCATCATATCAAGGCGCTGGTGGTGGCGGGCCTTGTCACCCAGGTTCGGGATGCGACCACGCTGATCTGCCACGCCAACTACGAAGTGATGCGGGAACTGGTCGGCTTCCTGGTCGCGGAATGCTGCGCCGAAAGCGCCGAAGACAAGGAAGCCAAGACGGCGGCATGAGCGCCATCGCTTGCGATCCATATTTCGATCTTTCCGGTTTCACGGGAGAACGTCATGAGCAAAACCAAAACCGTTGCAATCATCGGAGCCGGGCCGGTTGGCCTCGCCGCCGCCGCCCATGTCCTGGAGCGCGGCCTCGTTCCGATGGTGCTGGAAGCCGGCGAAAACGTCGGCCACGCCATGCGGCAATGGGGCCACGTTCAAATGTTCTCGCCGTGGGAATACAATATTGACAAGGCGGCGGCGCGCCTGCTGGCTACTACGGGGTGGAATTCTCCCGAACCCGGCAAGTACCCGACCGGCGCGGAGATGGTGGAGCGCTATCTCGACCCGCTCGCCAACAGCACCGCGCTCAAGCCTTGTATCCGTACCTCGAGCCGCGTCACCGGCATCAGCCGCGCCGGCTTCGACAAGCTGAAGACCCAGGGCCGCGAAACCGCGCCGTTCGAGATCCGGTACCAGAACGGGAAAGGTCCCGAAGTCGTCAAGGCCGACGCGGTCATCGACATATCCGGCACCTGGCATTCGCCCAACCCGGCCGGCGCCAACGGCCTGCCCGCCATCGGTGAGACCGAGGCCGCAGACCGGATCGCCTACGGCATGCCTGACGTGCTGGGCAAAGACCGCGCCCGCTATGCCGGCAAGACCGTCGCCGTGCTCGGCGCCGGTCATTCCACGATCGGCACCCTGACCGATCTGGCGAAACTCGCAACAGAGGTGCCGGAAACCCGACCGATCTGGCTGTTGCGGGGAAGCGATCCGGCCAAGGCCTTTGGCGGCGGCGCCAACGACAAGCTGGTGGCCCGCGGCGAGCTCGGCACGGCCTTCGCCGCGCTGGTGGCGGCTGGCCGGATCAAGCTGGAAAGCGAATTTCGGGTTTCGCATATCATGGCCGACGGTGCTCGCCTCGTCGTCGGCGCCATATCGGGTTGCCGCTTCCGCCGCGCCGTGGTCGACGAACTGATCGTGGCCACGGGTTTTCGCCCTGAACTCGATTTCGTCCGCGAACTGCGCATCCGGCTCGACCCGGCCATCGAGTGTCCGGTCGCGCTGGCACCGCTGATCGATCCCAACGAGCATAGCTGCGGCACCGTGCGGCCGCATGGCGCGCGTGAGTTGGCGCAGGACGAACCGGGCTTCTATTTCGCCGGCATGAAATCCTACGGCCGCGCGCCAACCTTCCTGATGCTCACGGGATACGAGCAGGTGCGTTCGGTCACAGCCGACATCGCCGGTGACCGCACCGCCGCCGAGCGGGTCGAACTGGTGCTGCCCGAGACCGGCGTCTGCAGCCGACCGGTGGCGCCAGATGCCGGCAATTGCTGCGGCGGCCCTGCATTATCGGATGTTGACGCCTGTTGCGTCGCGGATGCACAAGCAAAGCAGGACGGCAAGACCGGCTGCGGGTGCGCGTCCCCATCGTAAGGGAGTAAGCGGTATCGCGCTGGAAGGTCGCTCTGTCATCGTCGCGATCTGCCTGGGGCAGCTTGGCAGCTTGCTTCCGCATGTCGTCGTGCCTTCCATCCTTGCCGCGTTCCTGATTCCGGAATGGCAACTGAGCGGCGCCCAGGCCGGCCTGCTGGCGGGCGCGGGCGCAGCCGGCTACATGCTGGCCGTGCCTGTGCTGGCGACGCTGACCGACCGCATCGATGCCCGCAAAATTCTGATCGTGGGCTCTGCGGTCAGCGCGCTCGGCACTTTGCTGTTCGGCATGTTCGCCACGGGGCTTTGGTCGGGCGTCCTGTTCAACGCCGTCGCAGGCGTCGGCTTTGCCGGCGCCTATATGCCGGGCCTCAAGGCGCTGACCGATCGTCTTGCGCCGGGCGATTCCTCCCGCGCCATCACGCTCTACACCTCGAGCTTCTCGCTCGGCGTCGGCCTGTCGTTCCTGGTTGCGCAACTCGCCGCCGAAGCATGGGGCTGGCGCAGCGCATTCTTTGTCACCGCCGCCGGGCCGCTGGTAATGCTCACGGTCTGCTTCCTGCTGCGGCCGGTGGAGCCAAAGCCGGCGGCGGGGCGATTGCTCGATTTCGCGCCGGTGTTCGGCAATCGCAGCGCGATGGGGTTTGTACTTGGCTATGGCGCGCATTGTTTCGAACTCTACGGCATCCGGACCTGGATCGTCGCGTTCTGGACCTTTGTCTCGCTTAAAACTTCCGACGCCTCGATTCTGACGCCGATTTTCGTGAGCGTGCTTTTCTCGCTGCTGGCCATGCCCGCCAGCATTCTCGGCAACGAGTTCGCGCTCCGGTTCGGCCGCCACCGCGCGATCACGGCGGTCATGCTCACCTCCGCGGCCGTAGCACTCCTGATCGGCGCATTCGCCGACACATCGCCATGGCTGCTGCTGGTCTTGGTGCTGGTCTATGCCATCACCGTTCCCGCCGATTCCGGCGCGTTGACCTCGGGCATGTCAATGGCGGCGGATCCGCGACATCGCGGGGCGACCATGGCGATGCATTCGACGATCGGCTTCAGCCTGTCCGCGCTGGGCGCGTGGGCCGTCGGGGTCGCGCTTGATGCCGCGGGCGGGCCGCAGAGCCCGTCAGCCTGGATGGCAGCGTTCTCGGTGCTGGCGGCGGGGATCCTGCTCGGTCCGCTGGCGCTCTACTGGTCCCGGAGAGAGGCGTCGCAGCCGTGAGCCCGAACCAGTACGCCATCATTGCCGCGCTCGGCACCACCCAGACGCTGGCGTGGGCGTCGAGCTACTACCTGCCGGCGATCCTTGCCGATGCCATGGCGCGCGATCTCGGCGTGTCCTCGAACTGGATCTTTGCCGCCTTCTCCGCTTCGCTGGTGATCTCGGCGATGCTGGGGCCACGGATCGGCCGGCAAATCGACCTGGTCGGCGGCCGCTCGGTATTGTCGCTTTCCAATGTCACGCTGGCAGCAGGGCTCGCCTTGCTCGGCGTCAGCTATTCGATCCCGGTTCTGGTCGCAGCCTGGCTGCTGCTCGGCGTCGGCATGGGCGCCGGCCTTTACGACGCCGCCTTCGGCGCGCTCGGCCGCATCTACGGCGACGCGGCGCGCCGCTCGATCACCGGCATCACCCTGATCGCGGGCTTTGCCTCCACCGTCGGCTGGCCGCTGACGGCGTGGGGGCTGGAGACGATCGGCTGGCGCAACACCTGCTTTGCCTGGGCAGCGGCGCACATGCTGATAGGCCTGCCGCTCAACTGGCTGATGCTGCCGCCGGTCGCGGGCGCCAAGGCCGCCATGGCTGCCGCCGTCAAGCCGCATATCCCGCTCGACCGCACCATGATCCTGCTGGGGTTCGCCTTTGCCGCGGCGTGGGGCGTCGCCGGCGCGATGGCCGCGCATCTGCCGCGCATCCTGGAGGCTGCGGGCGCAACCACACTGCAGGCGGTCGCGGCCGGCGCGCTGATCGGTCCGGCGCAGGTCGCCGCGCGTATTTTTGAGGCGGGTTTCCTCAGCCGCTACCATCCCCTGGTTTCAGGGCGGCTGTCGTGCCTGACCCATCCGATCGGCGCCGCCATCCTCGGGCTGGCCGGCGGCAGCGCGGCCAGCGTGTTCGCGGTGTTTCACGGCACCGGCAACGGCATCCTGACCATCGCCCGCGGCACGCTGCCGCTCGCGATCTTCGGCCCAAAGGATTACGCCTACCGCCTCGGAATCATCGGCGCCCCGGCGCGGATCGCCCAGGCCGGCGCGCCACTCGCCTTCAGCCTGCTGATCGACGTCATGGGCAGCGGCGTGCTGATCGTTTCATCGGCGCTCAGTCTCGCCGCACTGCTGGCGCTGTGCCTGGTGCGGGCGGACACGTCTCGCGCGGCGGCGTGAGGGCTTCGCAATCAAGACTTGGCCTGCGAGGTCGCGATCCAGATCCCGGCGAACACCGCGATCAGCCCGAACACGAGGTTGGCCGTGATCGGCTCACCGACCAGCTGAGTGGCCAGCAGCCCCGCCGCGAGCGGATTGACGGTCATGGTATTGGCCACGCGGGTGGGCGTCGCCCGCTCGAGCGCCATTACCCAAAGGATGAACGCCAGCGCGCCGCCACCAACGCCGAGATAGATTCCAGCGATCCATTGCGGCGTGCCGAAGTCGTTCAAGACCGCAAGGCTGCCGGTCAACGATCCCACCACGACAAGCGCGGCGGCGCCGACGCCCATCCCGACGGTCAAGAAACCCAACGCGCTGGATCGCTGGATGAAGGGGCGCGACACGACGTTATAGAACGCCATGCACATGACTGCGGCGGTCATGATCAGTTCACCTCGCCACGCCCCCGAAGGCGCCGCCGAAAGGCCCGTTGCGAGCGCGGCAACAACGCCAAGGACGGCCACGACAACGCCGATCGTCTTTCTGGAAGTGAGCGTTTCGATACCGAGCAGCGCTCCGACCACCATGGTATGGAGCGGCAGCGTCGCCAGCGCCAGACTGGCGCGGGCCGCCGTCGTCAAGCCCATCGCGATGTTATAGAGGACGAAAAACAGCCCGAAGAAGCAAAGCCCCAAGGCGGCCACTGCCGGCCAGTCCCGCCGCGGTGGCCATCGCACGTTGAGGAAAAGCGCGACCGGCAACAGGCACAGGAAGCCTACTCCCCATCGCAGAACGGCAAGCGTGACCGGGTCGGCATTGCCGACGAGATATCGGGTAATGGCGGCCGCGGTCCCACCGAGGCAGCTCGATATCAATGCGATCGCCACCCCGCTCCATTCTCCCAATTCCGTCCCCCGTGTTCCGATGCGCCAGCTTGTGCCATCTTGCTGAACGGAATCGATCGCTTCAGCAACTACCTGACAGGTACTCATGTCGCGGCAACACAGCTTTGCAGCCAGCCTCCGCTGGTGGCGACAGCACAGAGGCCTGTCGCAGCTCGATCTTGCCGGGCGCGCGGAAATCTCACAGCGCCATCTGAGCTTCATGGAACTGGGCCGCGCATCGCCGAGCCGCGACATGGTGATCCGGCTCGCGACCGCCCTCGACGTCCCGCTGCGCCAGCACAATGCGTTATTGGTAGCCGCCGGTTTCTCGCCGGTTTGGCGGCAGACCGACCTTGCCGCGCCCGAACTCGGCCAAGTACGGAAAGCGCTCGACTACATGCTGGCGCAGCAAGAGCCCTTTCCTGCCGTGGCGGTCGACCGCCACTGGAATCTACTACAGGGAAATTCCGGGGCGTTCCGCCTCGTCGAATTCCTGGTTGGACCGTTGCCGGCCGGCACGCCCGTCAATCTTGCCGATGCATTGGTCGCCCCAGACGTGTTGCGGCCGTATCTCGAGAATTGGGCGGACGTGGTTCGCTTCTTTGTCCGCAGCGTGGAGGCCGACGCCATGGCCGACGGCACGCCGGAGACGGCGGCTCTCCACCAACGACTGCTCTCCTATGAGGGTGTGCGGGCGGCCATCAACTCCGCGCCGACCGAACTGGCCACGACGCCGGTCCTTGCCATGCATTTCCGCAAACAGGATACCATTCTGAAACTGTTCACGACCATAGCGACGCTCGGAATTCCCCAGGACGTCACGCTACAGGAACTTCGAGTCGAGTGCTTCTTCCCAATGGACGACGAGACCACCGGCATCCTGCGCGGTTGGTCTGCGCCTACCGTCCCTGCTCCTCCGGCGGCTTGATATGACGGAACGAGTAGAGCAGCGCGAGGTCGTAGGCGATCTTGAGGGTGCCGCAGACCACCAGTGGCAGGCCCGAAAACGCCGTCATCAGCAGCGCGCCGGAGATCGCCGGGCTGATGGCCGAGGCGAGGCTGCGCGGCACCGCGGTGACGCTGGCCGCCGCCGGACGTTCCGCCGGGGTCACCACCGCCATGACGTAGGAGGTGCGGGTCGGCACGTCCATCTGCGACAGCGCCGAGCGCAATAGCAACAATCCGAGCGCCACGTAGAGATTGGGCGAGAACGCCGCCAGTATGAGAAAAATGCTGGAGGGAATATGCGTGAACACCATGGTGTTGACGAGGCCGATGCGTTTGGCGATCCAGGCCGCGACCGGGTAAGAAAAGGCGCTGAGCGTGTTCGACCAGAAGAAGAACAACCCGGCCGCCGACAGCGAGAGGTCGAAGCGCTCGAACAACCATAGCACCAGCAGCGATTGCGCGACGAAGCCGCCGGCAAAGGCATCGATACTGAACAGCGCCGCGAGCTTGTAGACGGTGCCGCGCGAGGGCCCGAGCGGCGTCTGCGGCGCCCGCTCCTCGCCGCTTGCCTGCGGCACCTGGCGATAGAGCGCAGCACAAGCGATGCCGAGCGCCGCATAGGCGTAGAACATCAGTCGAAACGCCGCGAGCTGGGTGCCGCCTGCCGCGACCAGGATATCGGGCAGCGCGGCGGCCAGCGATCCCAGGGCGGTGCAGAGCGCGCCGATCAGGCTGTAGCGCGCAAACACCTCCGTGCGGCGCGCGTCGGTGGCGCGCTGCGCCAGCACCGCATGCTCAAGCGGCACCAGCACGCCGAGGTCGCCTCCGGAGGCGTTGATGGTGCCGACGAACGCGACCAGCCCGATCAGGACGACATGCTCGACGGCGGGGAACGCGATGCCGGTCGCCGCCATCAGGCCGGCGCCTGCGATCAGGAGCCGGCGCAGATCATGACGCGGCGCGATCCACCCCGTGACCAGCGTCAGCAGCGCGGTTCCGAGCAGCGATGCGGTCGCGACGATGCCGACCGCGATGGCGTCGTAGCCCAGCGCCGTCATATAGGCCGGCAGGAGGATGATGGCGAAGCCGTCGCCAAAGCCGCGCAGGCCGCGCGCGACATAAAGCAGCGGGATCAAGCCGTTTGCGGTGGAAGGTTTTGCGTCAGTCGCGGGTTCGGTCACGCTCCGGTCCATGCGCCATCCTCGACATTTCGAGTGTGCGCAGAGCTTGGACGGCGGGCCGTCTGACGGGGAGCCTGCTTCGTCCCCGATGCGGGCAAGCTAGGATCGAGCGGGGAATTGCGCAAGCGCGCCGGTTGACAGCCAAAGCCACAAGCGGTTAATTCCGCGCATGGGGGTTTTGCGATCTCCCCACGAGGCGACATGCCCAAGTATCGCGTCCCGTTTTTTCTTACGAGGGCGCAACCATGTCATCCTACGGCACGATATCCCCTGACAAGCTTTCCCGGCTGATCGGAACGGCGAGCACGCCTGTCCTGATCGACGTCCGCACCGACGAAGATTTCGCCGCCGACCAGCGGCTGATTCCCGGCGCGGTCAGGCGCAACCATGCAGAGGCCGCCCAATGGGGCGAGGAATTTTCCGGCCGTCCCGCCATCGTCGTCTGCCAGCGAGGCCAGAAGCTGGCGCAAGGCACCGCCGCCTGGCTGCGGCATCTCGACGTCCCGGCCGAGACGCTGGAAGGCGGCTTCGAGGGCTGGAAGGCCGCCAAGCTGCCGCTGGTGCCGGCCGACAAACTCCCGGCCCGCGACGCGCAGGGCCGCACCGTCTGGGTAACCCGGGCGCGGCCGAAGATCGACCGCATCGCCTGTCCGTGGCTGATCCGCCGGTTCGTCGATCCGAACGCGGTGTTCCTGTTCGTTGCGCCGTCGGAGGTGATTGCGGTCGGCGAGCGTTTCAACGCCGCGCCGTTCGACGTCGAGAACGTGTTCTGGAGCCACCGCGGCGAGCTCTGCACCTTTGACGTCATGATCGAGGAATTCGGCCTCGCCACGCCACCCCTGCTGCGGCTGGCGGCGATGGTGCGCGGCGCCGACACCGGGCGGCTCGACCTGTCGCCGGAAGCACCGGGCCTGCTCGCCGCCTCGCTCGGCCTGTCCCGGATGTTCGACGACGACCTCGCGCAGCTGGAGGCCGGCATGGCGCTCTACGACGCGTTCTACCGCTGGTGCCGCGATGCATCCGGCGAGACGCATAATTGGCCCACCAACAAGGCGAAACCGTAATGGACGTCACCCTGGGCAAGACCACCGAGGCTGGTGCCGCGCGGAACCTCGGTCACGGCATCAGCTTCCGTGAGGCCTTCCACGTCTGGCTGCGGGTTGCCGTGCTGAGCTTCGGCGGCCCGGCCGGGCAGATCGCGGTCATGCACCGCATCCTGGTCGAGGAAAAGAACTGGATCTCCGAGAGCCGGTTTCTGCACGCGCTGAACTACTGCATGCTGCTGCCGGGGCCGGAAGCGCAGCAGCTGGCGACCTATATCGGCTGGCTGCTGCACCGGACAGCCGGCGGCATCATGGCCGGCGGGCTGTTCATCCTGCCCGGCGCCATCGCCATCATGGGCCTGAGCTATGTGTACGCGGCCTACGGCAATGTCGGCTTCGTCGAGGCGGTTTTCTTCGGATTGAAGGCCGCGGTGCTGGCGATCGTCGTCCAGGCGGTGGTCCGCGTCGGCAAGCGCGCCCTGCGCAACCGGGTGATGATCGCGCTGGCGGCGACCGCCTTTGTCGCCATCTTCTTTTTCAACGTCCCGTTCCCGATCATCATCATCGCCGCCGGCGTGATCGGCTATTTCGGCGCGCGCAGCGGCCGGCCGGAATTCGCCGCTATCGAGCACGGCGGCGGCAACAAGAAAGCGGCGGCGGTCGACAGCCTGATGGGCGAGGAATTGCCGGATCACGTTCGCCCCAATCTGGCGCGCGCGCTCAAGATCAGCTCGATATGGCTGTTGCTGTGGGTGGTGCCGGTCGCAGCCCTGCTGATCGGGCTTGGTCAGGTCCACGTGTTCAGCCAGATCGCGCTGTTCTTTTCCAAGATGGCGCTGGTGACGTTCGGCGGCGCCTATGCGGTGCTGGCCTATGTCGCCCAGCAGGCGGTCGAGCATTATCAATGGCTGCAGCCGCGCGAGATGCTCGACGGCCTCGGCATGGCCGAGACCACGCCGGGGCCGCTGATCATGGTGCTGCAGTTCGTCGGCTTCATGGCCGCCTACCGCGATCCCGGCACGCTGTCGCCGATGCTGGCGGCAACCCTTGGCGGATTGCTGGCGACCTGGGTCACCTTCATCCCCTGCTTCCTCTGGATCTTCCTCGGCGCGCCCTACATCGAGACGCTGCGCGGCAACCGCGGGCTCGCCGGCGCGCTGTCGGCGATCACCGCCGCCGTGGTCGGCGTGATCCTGAACCTGTCGATCTGGTTCTCGCTGCACACACTGTTCCGGCAGACCACTCCGGTTCGCTCATACGGCCTGTCGTTCGACCTGCCGGTGTGGTCGAGCCTCGACATCGCGGCCTTCGTGCTGGCCGCAGCCGCGGCAGCCGCGATCTTCCGCTTCAACATCGGCATGCTCTGGGTGCTGGCCGGTTCGTGCGCGGCCGGCGTGGCGATCCGGCTTGCGGGGGTGGTCTAAAGATGTTGGCCAATATTGCCAATATGGTTATACTGATTGGTACGCAGGGAAGTCCGCAATGCCGACCCGAAATATCAATCTCACCCCCGAGCAGGACGCATTCGTCGAAGAAATCGTCCGCGCCGGCAAGTATCAGAACGCCAGCGAGGCGGTCCGCGACGCCGTACGCGGCCTGCAGCATCGGCTTCAGGTCGACGAGTTGAAACTTGAGCTTCTGCGCACCCAAGTCAAGGCCGGTCTCGACGCGCTCGAACGCGGCGAGTTCACTGAAGTCGAAGACGTAGATCTCGATGCAACGCTCGATAGGCTCGCAACTTCGGCAGCGCCATAGTTGATGGCGCGCTACCGCTTATCGGACCCAGCCAGAACTGATATCGCGTCAGTGCTGCGGGCGAGCGAGACAATGCACGGAAGCGAGGCGCGCGTTCGCTACCGCGCCCTCCTCGCAGCGGCGATGAGGCGAATCGCGACTGAACCGATGGGGCGTTCGACGGTAGAACGCAGCGAACTATACGCCGGCATTCGAAGCCTTCACATTCGGCACAGTCGTAACGAAAGCCGAGAGGCGCCGGTTCGCGAGCCGGTCCATGTGATCTTCTACCGTTCAATTGGCCCAGGGCTGAATCGAGGTCGTCCGTGTGCTGCACGAGCGAATGGAGCCGAGCCTACATATCGGGCCAGGCTGACAGGAGGATCGGAAGCCTCAAGTCAAAACGCAGGCACATAAGCGGCGTAGCGAGAAGGCCAGGCATGACGAATCTCAGTCGGCCAGCGTCAAAAGAAATACTACTCCACCCCGCGCAGGAACTTGTTCGACTTCGGCAGGCCGTGGGCGAGGCGGCCGGCGTCGGCGCGGTTGCCGCGCCAGTCGGCCAACTCCTTCCAGCTCATGCTCTGCTCGCGCCCGGCGGAATCCCGCCAGGTCAACCCTGCCTTTGAATCGAACACCGCGACGTCGGACAATTTTCCGCCGGAGTATTTCTGCAGCCGCACGCCGCGGCCGCGCGCCATCTCCGGCACCTGGTCGAGCGGGAACAGCACCATCTTGTGGTTGGTGCCGATCGCGGCCACGGTGTCGCCGGCCACGGTCGCAATTGCGCAGGCCTCGTTCGGCATGGTGACGTTGAGCACCTGCTTGCCCTTGCGGGTGTTGCCGACGCAATCCTCTTCCTTGACGACGAACCCCTGCCCTTCGCTGCTCGCGATCAGGAACTTTCGTGCGCCCTTGTTAACGAACAGCGCCACGATCGCGGCGTCCTGCTCCATGTCGATGAACATGCGGATCGGTTCGCCATGGCCGCGGCCGCCCGGCAGTTTCGCCACATCGAGCGAATAGAACTTGCCGTTGCTGGCGAACATCAGCAGCTTCGAGGTGGTCTCGGCGAAGAAGGCGTGGTCGAGCTTGTCGTCGGTCTTGAAGGCGAGCGAGGAAAGATCGGCGACGTGGCCCTTCAGCGTGCGCACCCAGCCCTTTTCGGAAATCACCACCGTGCACGGCTCGCGCTCGACAAAGGCTTCCTCGATCGCGGCGAGGTCATGCTCGGGCGCGTCGGCGAAGGTCGTGCGGCGCTTGCCGAGCGGCGTCTTCGGTCCGAAGATATCGCGCACCTTGCGGACCTGCTCGCCGACCCGGGACCACTGCTCGGATTCGGAGGCGAGAATCGCTTTGATGCCTTTCAGCTCGCCGCGGAGGTTCTTGTCCTCGGTGCGGATTTCCATCTCCTCGAGCTTGCGCAAGCTGCGCAGCCGCATGTTGAGGACGGCGTCGGCCTGGACCTCGGTCAGCTTGAACGCCTTGATCAGCGCCGGCTTCGGCTCGTCCTCGGTGCGGATGATCTTGATCACCTTGTCGATGTTCAGATAGGCGATCAGGTAGCCGCCGAGCACTTCCAGCCGGTGCTCGATCTGCTCCTTGCGGTAGTTCGAGCGACGGATCAGCACGTCGCGCAGATGGTCCAGCCATTCGCGCAGGCACTCGGCAAGCCCCACCACCCTGGGGATGCGGCCCTTGATCAGCACGTTGAGGTTCAGCGAAATCCTGCTTTCGAGCTCGGTGAGCCGGAACAGCGATTCCATCATCAGTTCGGGATCGACGGCGCGGGATTTCGGCTCGATCACGAGGCGGACGTCCTCGGCCGACTCGTCCCTGACATCGCCGACCAGCGGCAGCTTCTTCTCGTTGAGCAACTCGGCGATCTTCTCGACCAGCCGCGACTTCTGCACCAGCCACGGAATCTCGGTGATGACGACGACCCACATCCCGCGGGCGCCCTCTTCCTGGGTCCACCTGGCGCGGGTGCGGAACGAGCCGCGCCCGGTCATGTAGGCTTCGGCGATGCTTTCCTTGGAGTCGACAACAATGCCGCCGGTCGGAAAGTCCGGGCCCTTGACCCATTTCAGGAGCGACTTCGACTTGGCCTCGGGCTTGTCGATCAGGTGCAGCGCGGCCTCGCAAAGTTCGGCGACGTTGTGCGGCGGGATCGAGGTCGCCATGCCAACCGCGATGCCCTGGGCGCCGTTGGCGAGCAGGTTCGGGAAGCCGCCGGGGAGAACCACCGGCTCCTTCGATTGACCGTCGTAATTGGGGCGGAACTCGACGCCGTCCTCGTCGATGCCCTCCAGCAGCAGCCGCGCGACCTCGGTCATGCGGGCTTCGGTGTAGCGGTAGGCGGCCGGGTTATCGCCGTCGATATTGCCGAAATTGCCCTGGCCGTCGACCAGCGGATAGCGCGAGGAGAAATCCTGCGCGAGCCGCACCATGGCGTCGTAGATCGCCTGGTCGCCATGCGGATGGAACGAGCCCATCACATCGCCGACGATCTTGGCCGACTTCTTGAACGGGGTGCCGGGATCGAGCCGCAGCAGGCGCATGCCATAGAGGATGCGCCGGTGCACCGGCTTCAGCCCGTCGCGGGCGTCCGGCAGCGCGCGGTGCATGATGGTCGAGAGCGCGTAGGCGAGGTAGCGCTCTTCCAGCGCGTCGCGCAGCATGACCTCGTGGATTTCCGCCGGCTCTTCCGGCGGCAGCTGACGTTTTCCCATGGGCAGGCGTTAAACTTTTCGGGTGAATCGGGCAAGACGCGATAGTAGGGCAGCGTTTTTCTGACGTCGTCCCTGCGAACGCCGGGACCCATAACCACAGGCGTTTGCGACGAAAAATGGCTTGGGCCGCAGGATAATTGATAGGCCGCGGCGTATGGGTCCCGGCGTTCGCAGAGACGACCGAGGAACGGGGCCAAGTCAAACCGCCGGACTGATTCGCGCCCGATTTCGCGTCACCGCGTTGATGAACCCGTCCCTGGCGTCGGAATGGCCCTGCCCGCGCGGCTCCAGCACGTGGCGCAGCAGAAACAGCCCGGTCAGGCGAAAGCCGTCCTGCAGGTCCTGGTCCGACCAGCCGTTCGTGCCGGCCTCGCCCTCGCGCAGGAAAGGCGGGAGCCGCAGCAATCGATCCCGGTAGGGCTCGCCGGCCGCCCGCGACACCGCGCCCCCGGATTTGGGCGAGACATAGATCAGGTCTGCGGTCGCGCCGGTGGCGGCGCAGTTCTCCAGATCGAGGCCGAAGCCCAATTCGGCGAGCATCGCCAGTTCGAACCGAATGAGGTGCGCCGCCGCGTCGCCGGCGTCGTCGAAATCATCCAGCGTGCGGTCCAGCCTTTCATAGATGTCCTCGTGCGGATCGCGTTCCGGCAACAGCCGCGCCAGCGAGGCCAGATGGGTGACGCCATAGACCGCATGGGAGGACGTCAGCACGACCGCCGCGCGGAGCCGGGTTCCTTCGAGAGCGTAGACGCCGAGATGCTCGTCGAGCCTGGCCCGCCACACCGCCGAAACGCTGTTGCCGGGCTGCAGCAGCGGCCGCATCCGCGAACCGGCCCCGCCGCGCACCAGACCAAGATGGCGACCATGGCTGCGCGTCAGCAGTTCGACGATGGCGGAGGATTCGCCATGCCGCCGCACCCCGAGCACAATGCCTTCGTCGGTCCATTCCATGGGAGGAGATTACAGGATTCCGCGGAGGGACGCAGCGTTCTCTCGGCCGTTCTCTCGGCCGTCGTTCCGGGGCGATGCGCGAGCATCGAACCCGGAATCTCGAGATTCCGGGTCTGGTCCTTCGGACCATCCCGGAATGACGGAGGTTGTTGTCACGCGTTGAACCAGCCTACCGCATCGCCGGTGAACGAGAAATAGAGCCCCGCCGCGGTCAGCGCGCAGGAGATCAGTTCGATACCGCTGTCGAACTCGATGCCGCTTGCGCTGATCGACTGCGCCAGCGAGACCACCGACAGCACCAGCGCCGCGGCAAGCACCCAGCGGGGCCAGTTCTTGCGCCGTCGGGCCGCGAGCCAGACCAGATAGACCAGAAACACAATGATGCCGGCCACCATCGCCGCGGCCACGTTGATCATCTGGGCGGTCACCTGAGGCGTCGGCGACCGGTCCTGAAACGCCACCGACACCGCATCCAGCGTCAGCGACATATACAGCAGAGCCTCAAACCACAGCACGTTCCTGGGTACGTTCATCGGGCCTGCTCTTCGGTCTTGCTGACAATTGGCTGATTGTAGCTGATTATTCCCTGGGGAATTCCAGCCCCATTTCCCGGTAGCGCTCGGGATCGTCGCCCCAGTTCTCGCGCACCTTGACGAACAGGAACAGGTGCACGGGGACGCCGACGATCTCGGCGATCTCCTTGCGCGCCTCCGCCCCGATCGACTTGATCGTCGCGCCGCCCTTGCCGAGCACGATCTTGCGCTGGCTTTCGCGCTCGACAAAAATCGTCTGCTCGATCCGGATCGACTTGTCCTTGCGCTCGGTCCAGCTGTCGGTCTCGACGGTGGATTGATACGGCAATTCCTGGTGCAGCTGGCGGTAGATTTTCTCGCGGGTGATCTCGGCTGCCAGATGCCGCAGCGGCGCGTCCGACATCTGGTCTTCCGGATAGTGAAACGGCCCCGGCGGCACCATCCTCGCCAGCGTCTTGCGCAGCGCCTCGACGCCGTCGCCCGACAGCGCCGAGATCATGAAGGTGTGTTCGAACTTCATGCGTTCATTGGCGGCTTGCGCCAGCGCGAGCAACTTCTCGCGCGGGACCAGGTCGATCTTGTTCAGCACCAGGATTTTCGGATGCTTGACCGCCGCGAGCCGGCTCAGAATCGCGTCGGCCTCCTCGTCGATGCCCTCCTTGGCGTCGAGCAGCACGCAGACCAGATCGGCGTCATGGGCGCCGCTCCATGCGGTGGAAACCATGGCGCGGTCAAGCCTTCGTTTGGGCGCGAAGATGCCGGGCGTGTCGACCAGGATGATCTGGGCGTTGTCCTCGATCACGATGCCGCGGATCAGCGCGCGGGTCGTCTGCACCTTGCGCGAGACGATCGTGACCTTGGAGCCGACCAGTGCGTTGACCAGCGTGGACTTGCCGACATTGGGAGCGCCGATCAGCGCGACAAAGCCACAGGCAGTCTCGCCGGAACCCGGGCCGCGTGAGGGCTCAACTGTCATGGCCGCCGACGCCTTCGCGCTCGATCATCGCGGAGGCCGCGACCTTTTCGGCGGCGCGCTTGGAGCCGCCGACGCCCTCGGCCGGCGCCAGCCCCGGCAGGTCGACGGCGACACGGAACTGCGGGTCATGATGCGGGCCGGTGCGCTCGACCTCGCGATACACCGGCGTCGGCAATCCCTTGCTCTGGGCCCATTCCTGCAGCACGGTCTTGGGATCGCGCAACGGCCGCCGCGGCTTGCGCATCCGCTCCAGCCAGTTGCGCTCGACAAATTGCGACGCCGCCGCATATCCGCCATCGAGATAGATCGCCCCGATGACGGCTTCGCAGATGTCGCCGAGCACTGATTTGCGCAGCCGCGCCCCTGCGCCTGCGCCGACCGCGCCGAGCTTGATGTCATCGAGCAATCCGAGCGACTTCGCGACGTCGGCGCAGCTTTCCTTGCGCACGAGATCGGCAAGCCGCTTTGACAATTCGCCCTCATCGGCTCGCGGATAGGCGCGGTACAGCATGTCGGAGATGATCAGCCCCAACACGTGGTCGCCAAGAAATTCCAGGCGCTGATAGCTGTCGGCGCGATGGCGGGTTGCCGGTTTCAGCGCGGACACATGCGTGAACGCCGTGGTCAGGAGCGCGGGATCGGAGAACTTGTATCCGATGCGCCCCTCGATCGCCGCGGCCGCCGCCTTGGCGCCGGCCTTGCCGCGCCTCCTCTTCGGGGCGGCTTCGCTACCGGCATCCGCCTTGCGGCCCGGCTCGGCTGAAGTCGATGAGGCCGTAGTGGCTGCTGTTTCGTCCTTCATCGCACGATTGAGAACAGCCGGTTCCAGCGCACCGACGTCGGCCAGCGCCAGAACATCCAGGCTTGTTCTCCCTCGGCAACGGAGAAGAAAATCATCTGCGCCCGGCCGACGATGTTCTGGTACGGCACATAGCCCACCGCAGACAGGACGCGGCTGTCAGTCGAATTGTCCCGGTTGTCGCCCATCATGAAGAAGTGGCCGGCCGGCACGGTATAGACGTTGGTGTTGTCGTAGAAACCGTTGTCGACGCAATCAAGCGATTCATAGCTGACGCCGTTCGGCAGCGTTTCCTTCCAGCGCTTGACGCGCGCTGTGGCATCAGATCCGCAAGGGTCCTCGCCAATGAAATCCGACAGCCGTTCGCGCTTGACCGGCGCGTCGTTGATGTAGAGCAACCCTTCCCGCATCTGGATCCGGTCGCCCGGCAAGCCGATCACGCGCTTGATGTAGTCGGTGGAATCGTCCCTCGGGAGGCGAAACACCACGATATCGCCGCGGCTCGGGTCCGAACCGAAGATGCGGCCTGAGAACAACGGCGGCGACAGCGGAATCGAATAATGGCTATAGCCGTACGAATATTTCGAGACGAACAGATAGTCGCCGACCAGCAGCGTCGCCTTCATCGATCCCGAGGGGATGTTGAAGGGCTGGAACAGGAAAGTCCGAATCACCAGCGCGATCAGGAGAGCATGAATGACGACGCGGATGGTTTCACCCAGGCCGCTTTCGGATTTAGTGCCGGATGTCACGCTCATCGCTTTCCCAATTTCCAGCGAGCTTTGCCCGCACCCTGGCAGAGCATTTTCCGCACGCGAATCGCTGATCCGTTCGCGTCAGGAAAATGGTCTCTATGCTGATGTTGAGGGCCAATTCCGGCGCTAACCTGAATCGGTCCTGGCTCGAACTTTTCGCTGCGGCGTTTTAGACGGTTGTTCGTGGCCACGCAATCAAGCGCCTCGTTGAAACTTGCCAATCCCTTGATAAGTCTGCAATTTTAGTTTTTCCTCGATCCGTCCTGCTTGGACGCCGGCGCGGCCCCATCATCTGACGGCAACGACCGCCGAAATTATGACGAAGGCCTGCGCCAGCGGCCATTCGTCGGTAATCGACAGATCGATGCGCGCCTCGAACCCCGCCGGCGTCAGCGCCTCAAGCCGGGCGAGCGCGCCGCCGGTGAGTAGCATGGTCGGTCGGCCTCCCGGCAGGTTGACCACCCCCATGTCCCGCCACCAGACGCCGCGCCGGATGCCAGTCCCCAGCGCCTTGGAACAGGCTTCCTTGGCGGCAAACCGCTTGGCGTAGGTCGCCACCACCATCTTTTCGCTGTTGGCCCGTCGGGCCGCCCTGGCGCGTTCGGAATCGGTAAAAATACGGTCCAGGAAGCGGTCGCCGTGGCGCTCGATAACCCTGGCGACCCGGGTAATGTCTATCAGGTCGGAGCCGATGCCGATGATCATGGCCGGGCCGCTTCACGCCGACGGCCGCGGTCCATGGCAGCCCGCATCTGCCGCACCGTCTCGCCCAGACCGACGAACAGCGCCTCCCCCATCATGAAATAGCCGATGTTGAGTTCGGCGATTTCCGGCAGCGTGGAGATCATCTCTGCGGTCTGGTAGTCGAGGCCGTGGCCGGCATGAACCTCAAGCCCGGCGGCGCGCGCCAGCGCCACGCCCTCGACAATTCGCAGCCATTCCGCTGCGGCCTTTTCAGTGTGGCCATCGACCACGGCGTCACACCAGCCGCCGGTGTGAATTTCGACCACGGGCGCGCGCAATCTCGCCGCCATCTCGATCTGCCTCGGGTCGGCGGCGATGAACAGCGACACCCGGATGCCGGCGTCGTTGAGCCGGTCGATGAACGGCGCCAGCGCGTTGTGCTGGCCGACCACGTCAAGCCCGCCCTCGGTGGTCAGTTCCTCGCGGCGTTCCGGCACCAGGCAGACGGCGTGCGGCCTGGTGGCGAGCGAAATCCGCAGCATGTCTTCGGTTGCCGCCATCTCGAAGTTCAGCGGCTTGGAGATTTCCGCCTTCAGACGCGCCATGTCGTCGTCGCGGATGTGGCGGCGGTCCTCGCGCAGATGCGCCGTGATGCCGTCGGCCCCGGCCTCGATCGCCGCCAGCGCGGCGCGCACCGGATCCGGCCGGGCGCCCCCCCGCGCATTGCGCAAGGTGGCGACGTGATCGACATTAACTCCGAGGCGCAGCGGGAGAATGGGCATTGTGGAACTCGTGAACGATCCAGAACAAGTGATGATTATAGTGTGGTTTTGTCATCCCGGGCGCGCGAAACGCGGGTCGAAACTCTAGCCATTGACGCGCTCTACCCGGGCGACCACGGCTTTGGCGCGCAGCTGGGCGATGATCGCGCTGAGATGCTTGAGGTCATAGACTTCGAGATCGATCGTCAGCTCGGTGAAGTCCGGCGAACGGCGCGACATGCTGATGTTATCGATATTGCCGTCGTGCTCGGCGATCACGGTGGCCACCTGGGCAAGGCTGCCCGGCTCGTTGACGTTGTGGACGAGTATTCGCGCCGGGAACCGCTGCGGCATGGTCTCGTCGATGTCCCAGCGCACGTCGAGCCAGCGCTCCGGCTCTTCCTCGAAATCCTTCAACGCCGGCGATTGGATCGGATAGATCGTGATCCCCTCGCCCGGTGAAACGATGCCGACGATGCGGTCGCCCGGCACGGCGCCGCCGTTCGGCGCAAACTTGACCGGCAAGTCCGAGTTGATGCCACGCACCGGGATCACCGACGCAATACGCGCCGGATGCGCCGGTGATTTCAGCCTCAGCTTCTCCGCCAGACTCCTCTTTGCCCCAAAGCGCACCATCCGTTCTTCCTTGTAGTCCGGATACATGGCGCGGGCGACGTCGGACGCCTTCAGCTCGCCGCGCCCGACGGAGGCCATGACATCATCGATCGAGGCCCGCGCCAGCCGCGGCAGAGCCCCCTTCAGCTTGTCGTCGGCATATTCGATCTTGGCGCGGGCAAACAGGCGGTCGACGATGCGCCGGCCGAGGCCGGCATATTGATCGCGCACGGCGGCGCGCGTCGCGCGGCGGATTGCCGCCCGCGCCTTGCCGGTGACCGCGAGCGATTCCCAGGCCGAGGGCGGCGCCGACTGTGCGGCCGAGGTCAGGACCTCGACTTCGTCTCCGTTCTGCAGTTCGGACGACAACGGCGCAAACTTGCCGTTGATCTTGCAGCCGACCGCCGAGTTGCCGACATCGGTGTGAACCGCATAGGCGAAGTCGATGACGTTGGCCTGGCGCGGCAGCGCGATCAGCTTGCCCTTGGGCGTAAAACAGAACACCTGGTCGTGGAACAGCTCCAGCTTGGTGTGCTCGAGAAACTCCTCCGGATTGGCGCTTTCCGAAAGGATGCCCACGGTGTGTCGCAACCAGGCAAAGGCGTTGGATTCGTGCTGGAGCCGCTCGGTCGGCGACCCCATGCCGTCCTTGTAGAAGGCATGCGCGGCGATGCCGAACTCCGCGATATCGTTCATCTCCTCGGTTCGGATTTGCAACTCGACGCGCTGGTTGCCGGGACCTATAACGGTTGTGTGGATCGAGCGGTAGTCGTTCTGCTTTGGCGTCGAGATGTAATCCTTGAAGCGTCCGGGCACCACCGGCCAGGTCGTATGCACCACGCCGAGCGCGCGGTAGCAGGCTTCCACGTCAGGCATGACCACGCGGAAGCCGTAGATGTCTGACAGTTGTTCGAAGCCGACCGACTTCCGCTCCATCTTGGTCCAGATCGAAAACGGCTGCTTGCGGCGGCCATAGACGCGCGCGGCGATGCCGTTCGTCTGCAGGTTCTTGGAGAGCTGGCTCTCGATCTCGCCGATCAGGTTGCGGTTGCGGTCGGCGAGCGCGTCCAGCCGCTGCATCACCACCGCATAGGCCTCCGGATCGAGCGTGTGGAAGGACAGGTCCTCAAGTTCCTCCCGCATCTCCTGCATGCCCATGCGGCCGGCAAGAGGCGCATAGATGTCCAGCGTCTCTTCGGCGATGCGCCGTCGCGCCGCGTGCGGCACGAATTCCAGCGTGCGCATGTTGTGCAGGCGATCGGCGAGCTTGATCAGGAGCACGCGAACGTCGTCGGCGATCGCAAGCAGCAGCTTGCGCAGGTTTTCCGCCTGCTTGGCCTCGCGAGACACCAGTTCGAGCCGCTTGAGCTTGGTGAGCCCTTCCACCAGCACGCCGATCTCGTGGCCAAACACATTGTCGATTTCGGCGCGCGTCGACTCGGTGTCCTCGATGGTGTCGTGCAGCAGCGCCGCGACAATGGTGGCGTCATCGAGCTTCAGCCCGGTCAGGATTCCCGCGACCTCGAGCGGGTGCGAGAAATACGGATCGCCGGAGGCGCGCGTTTGCGCGCCGTGCGCCTTCATGGCGTAGACATAGGCGCGGTTCAGCAAGTCTTCATTGGTATCGGGGTTGTACGCCCGGACCCGCTCGACGAGATCGTATTGCCGCATCATTCGCGAACGCGGCGATTTCGGCTTCTCGATCGCCGGCAACGTCGGCGCGACCGCGACCTGGTCGGTCGCGGCCTGCATCTGCCGGGAACTGCGGCGCCGATACGCCATCGATCACTGCCTTCTCACGCGAGCCGGGTTGGCTCGCTCTTGCACATCTAGTGCGTTACCGACGAGGCGGCACCCTGTTTGGATCACCAAACCTCTTACTTTCGCGGGGCCAGGGCCACGTCGCGACCATTCTGGCGCGAACCGCCCACGCCGGTCGGTCGATTCCAGCCCGTGGCGGCCAGTCCCGCATCCTAGCCGAGAAAACGTCAACAAAAGCAAAGGCCCGGAGAAAAAATCCGGGCCTTCTTCAGATCAGGGAGTTCGAGGTCACGACGGAGGGTTATTCATCCTCTTCGGGCTGCTCTTCCGGCGGCGCCAGGCCCTCAAGACCCTTCAGGAGTTCTTCCTCGGTCATGCGTTCGACCGCCACCTCGGTATCGTCAGCATCGACGCTGGCGCCAGCCGAGCCGATCAGCGGCACAGTATCAGGTTCGGGTTCGTCAACCTCAACGAATTTCTGCAGGGAATGAACCAGCTCCTCCCGCAAATCCTCCGGAGAGATCGTCGAATCGGCGATTTCCCGCAACGAAACCACGGGATTCTTGTCGTTATCGCGATCAACCGTGAGTTGTGACCCGGACGAAATCATGCGGGCGCGGTGCGCCGCCAGCAGGACCAGGTCGAACCGGTTGTCGACCTTGTCAATGCAGTCTTCCACGGTGACGCGCGCCATAGACTGTCGCTCCGTTAAATGGGGCCAAATCTGTTGGTTATTTGGGCTAGTTATAGCGGTGGACGGAGTTTCGCAAGGCCAAATTTCGCATTTGCCTGCCCAATAGGCTCTGCTAACCAGACCTTGGGGCGAAATAGGGCTGATGCGTGGAGACGGGACAGGATTACCGCGCAGAACAGGCAAATTTCTTGCTGCGTCGGCTTGTTGGATCGCCGAAAAGTCTGGTTTTTCGCCCTCGCCACACCATAATTTCAGTGGTGACTGTTGCAGGTACGGTTTACTGGACTTTGGGCATTCGCATTGGGGCTGGAAAGTGCGCGCGGGTTGCTGGCCGCTGCGCCGATATGTTTAACAGCAACGCGAGAAATTATTGATGTCACCCGCTCCCGACAAGATTGCGCTCTTCATTGATGGCGCCAACCTCTACGCAACCGCCAAGACGCTCGGTTTCGACATCGACTACAAGCGCCTGCTCAAGGAATTCCAGAGCCGAGGCACGCTGTTGCGGGCGTTCTACTACACCGCGATCATCGAGGACCAGGAATACTCCTCCATCCGCCCGCTGATCGACTGGCTCGACTATAACGGCTATACCGTCGTCACCAAGGCGACCAAGGAATTCATCGACGCGTCCGGCCGCCGCAAGGTCAAGGGCAACATGGACATCGAACTCGCCGTCGATGCCATGGAACTCGCCGAGCATATCGATCAGATGATCCTGTTTTCGGGCGACGGCGATTTCCGCTCGTTGGTGGAAGCGGTGCAACGGCGCGGCGTCCGCGTCACCGTGGTCTCGACGATTTCGAGCCAGCCGCCCATGATCGCCGATGAACTGCGGCGTCAGGCCGATGTATTCACCGATCTCGTCGAACTCCAGCCCAAGCTCGGCCGCGATCCATCCGAACGCCCGGCCCCGCGCGAGCCACGCCATCAAACCCCACAATTCCTGCAGCGCGCGACAACCATGGCGCCACGCGCCGGCGACGACGGCTTCGAAGATTGAGAAACGGCTCCCGCTCCGTGAACCGGTGTCCGACGCGGATCGCATCCAGCCCGGTAATGCGTTAGTCACCGGGAATGGTCAGTAGAGCAGGCGCTGCCTCCCCCGAACCCGGTCGCGATTGCCCGCTCTGCCCACGGCTTGCGGAGTTCCGCGCGCAGGTTCGCCTGCGTGAGCGCGACTGGCACAACGCGCCTGTCGCCTCATTCGGTCAACCGCTGGCGCAACTCTTGATCGTCGGGTTGGCGCCGGGGTTGCAGGGCGCCAACCGGACCGGTCGCCCCTTCACCGGCGACTACGCCGGCGACCTCCTGTACACGACCCTGCTCGAATACGGCTTTGCGAAAGGGGTATATCAGGCGCGGCCTGACGACGGGTTGCAGCTGGTCGACTGCCGGATCAGCAACGCGGTGCGCTGCGTGCCCCCGCAGAACAAGCCGCTGCCGGCGGAGATCGCCACCTGCCGGCCGTTTCTGGTCGCAACGATTGCCGCCATGCCGAGACTTCGCGCGATCGTGGCGCTTGGGCGGATCGCGCATGAATCGACGGTGAAGGCGCTCGGCCTTCGCAACGCCGAGACCCCCTTCGGCCACGGCGCAATCCATCGCACCGGCGCTCTCACGCTCTACGACAGCTATCACTGCTCGCGCTACAACACCAACACGCGGGTATTGACGCCGGAGATGTTTCGCCGCGTGTTCGCGCAGGTGCGCGCGGATCTGGATTCGGGGAATCTGTAGGGTGGGCAAAGCGCAGCGTGCCCACCATTTTCAGATTGATGATCGTGAAGGATGGCGGGCACGGCGCAAGCGCGCCTTTGCCCACCCTACAAACCTACAAACCCCGCTCGCAAGCGCCGTTCAGGCCGGATTCGCCCTCAGCCATTCCAGCACGTCGCCGGCGTTCCTGTCGGGCGGGAACACCGGATAGAACACGTGGCGAATTCGGCCGCTATCGACGACCAGCGCGAGCCGCTTGATCAGCGTCAGTCCAGCGACCTGCATGGTCGGCAAATTCAAGGCGCGCGTCAGCGCCAGCTTCTCATCCGACAGGACGGCGAACGGCAAATGCAGCCGCGACGCCATCTCGGCCTGGTAGTCGCTGTCCTGGGTCGACAGGCCGAAAACGTGATCGGCACCGGCGGCCTTCAGTTCGGCGTGCAGGTCGCGAAATGCGCAGGCCTGCGGCGTGCAGCCGCGCGCGCCGGGGATCATGTCCCAATCGTCAACCAGGCTGATCTTGCCGGGTTCGCCGGTGCGGGGATACGCGAAGACCACCGTGCGACCGGGCAGCGCGGAGAGCGTCACCGAATTGTCGTCGGTGGCACGCAGCGTGACCGGCGGGATCGCCATCCCGACGAGATGCGCCGCCGCGCCGTCGTCGGTCGGCGGCGGGATCTTGCTCCAATCGACTTCGAGCAGGTTTTTCTGGTTCATGGACACCATTCTCCATCAACCGTAATTGCGAGCGAAGCGAAGCAATCCACACTTCCTTGCAGCACAATGGATTGCTTCGCATCGCTCGCAATGACGGATAGACCATTCATCCCCGCGCCCGCAACAGGCGGCTTTTTTCCCGGCCCCAGTCGCGTTTCTTTTCGCTTTCGCGCTTGTCATGCAGCTTCTTGCCCTTGGCGATCGCCAGCAGCAGCTTGGCGCGGCCGCGTTCGTTGAAATAGAGTTTCAGCGGAATCAGCGTCATGCCGTCGCGATCAACCGCGCCCATCAGCCGGTTGATCTGCTTTCTGTGCAGCAGCAGCTTGCGCGGCCGCTTCGGCTCATGGTTGAAGCGGTTGGCCTGCAGATACTCCGGAATGTTGGCGTTGATCAGCCAGATCTCGCCGTCCTTGGTGTCCGCGTAGGATTCCGCAATCGTGGTCTTGCCGTTGCGGATCGATTTCACCTCGGTCCCGGTCAGGGCAATGCCGGCCTCGAGCGTGTCCTCGATCGCGTAGTTGAACCGGGCCTTGCGGTTCTCGGCGACAACCTTGATCGGGCGTTCTTTCTTCTCGGCCACATCAAGCCTTCTTGAGGAGATCGCGAATTTCGACCAGCAATTCTTCCTGGCGCGTCGGCTTCGGCGGCGCCGAGGGCGCGGCTTCGTCCTTGCGCTTGAGCTTGTTCATGGCGCGAATCACCATGAACAGCACGAAGGCGACGACGATGAAGTTCAATGTCAGCGTCAGGAAACTGCCCCAGGCCAGCACCGCGCCCTGCTTTTTGGCGTCGGCCAGGTTGGTCGCCGTTACCGACTTGGCCAGGCCCGTGAAGTAGTTGGAGAAATCGAGGCCGCCGGTAATCGAGCCGATGATCGGCATGATGATGTCGCCGACCAGCGACGTCACGATGGCGCCGAAGGCCGCGCCGATGATCACGCCGACGGCAAGGTCGACGACATTGCCCTTCATGGCGAATTCGCGAAATTCCTTCAGCATTGCTGGATTCCCCCATATTGCTTTTCAAGGCAGGTCAAACGAAAACCGTAGCCCCCGGACGATGTTCGGTTCCTACTGAGTCGGAACCGCGGTTGACATGTCCGGCAATAAAAAAATCCGCTAGTTGATCAGGCCGGCATGCACCATGGCGCTGCGCACGGCGAGGCGTGTTGGCTCGGTCACCGGCACCATCGGCAGGCGGAGCTTCTCGTCGATCTTTCCCAATAGCGAGAGCGCATACTTCACCGGCGCCGGGTTGGACTCGATGAAGAGGTTGGTGTGCAGCGGCATCAGCTTGTCATGCAGCTTGAGCGCGGTGGCGTGGTCGCCTTTCTGCCAGGCGGTCTGGAATTCCGAGCACAGCCGCGGCGCGACGTTCGAGGTGACCGAGATGCAGCCATGGCCGCCATGGGCCATGTAGCCAAGGATGGTGGCGTCCTCGCCGGACAGCTGGTTGAAGTCTTCGCCCATCGCCGCGCGCTGCTGCGAAACCCGGACCATGCTGGCGGTCGCGTCCTTGACGCCTGCGATGTTCTTCAGTTCGAACAGCCGCGCCATGGTCTCGACCGACATGTCGATCACCGAGCGCCCGGGAATGTTGTAGATGATAACAGGGATGCCGATGGCGTCGTTGATCGCCTTGAAGTGCTGGTACATGCCCTCCTGAGTCGGCTTGTTGTAATATGGCGTCACGACAAGCACGGCGTCCGCCCCCGCCTTCTCCGCGTGCTCGGCAAGCTCCACCGCCTCCCGGGTCGAGTTCGAGCCGGCGCCCGCGATCACGGGTGCGCGCCCCCTGGCTTCGTCGATGCACCACTCGACCACACGCTTGTGCTCGTCATGGTTCAAGGTCGGACTTTCACCCGTGGTTCCCACGGGAACCAGGCCGTGGGTGCCCTCGGCGATCTGCCAGCCGACCAGGCCGCGAAACGCGGCCTCGTCGAGCGAGCCGTTCTTGAACGGCGTGACCAAGGCGGTGAAGGAACCCCGGAACTTTGTCTTGGCTGCCATGGACTTCCTCCCGACGCTTGAAGATGCGGCACCATCGAAACTGGGGTTCGATTCATACCGGGTATGGCGATCCCGCGAAAGGGCCAGCATCACCGATCGCGCCTCGCGCCCGCAGCCGCGATTTCGCCGTTGTGATGGCGCAAACCGCGCCGGCCATGACATTTTTAGCATTTTGGCCGCATATTCAAGCAAATAGGCCTTAGACCCGAGCGATCGAATGATTCGCCGCCGCCAAGGAGAGCCGTGATCCGTTCCGCCCGCGCCGCCGCCTTGCGATCGACCGCACTGGCCACCAGCCTCGTGCTGGCGATCGGCCTGTGCGCCCTGCCCGTGGACGCCTGGGCCAAGCCGAAAGTGCCGTTGCCCAAACCGCGGCCGATCGCCCGCAACGTCGCCCCCAAGCCGCCGGCGAGTCCGGTTGCGAACAACGCCGCAACGATATCAGCTGCGACCCCTGCTCCATCAACGCCGACCGCGGCCAAGCCCATTCCGCCGCCGGCGATCCGGCAAGCCGCGCTGCCGTCGCCGCGCAAGCAATTCGCGCCGGCGGTGATGGCCGCGACATCGTCCACGTCGCAGGCCGACAAGGACGCGCTGGAAAACATCATCGAACTCGTGCGCAAGCACAAGGCTGCGGAGGCAACCCAGGCGCAGGCCGCGATCTCGGACCCCGTCGCGCGCAAGCTCGCCGAATGGCTGATCCTGCGCAGCGACGACAATGGCGCTTCGGTCGAGCGCTACCGCGCATTCATTGCGGCCAACCCGAGTTGGCCGTCGCAGACCTTCATGCGTCGCCGCATCGAGGCGGCCTTGTGGGACGACCGTCGCGACGACGCCACGGTCTGGTCCTGGCTCGAAAGCCAACCGCCGATCTCGGCCAAGGGCAAGTTGGCGCTGGCGCGGGTGATGCTCGCGCGCGGCGATCGCGCCAATGCCGAACGGCTGGTTCGCGACGCCTGGCGTCGCGACGGCATGTCGGAAGACACCGAGAGCGCGGCGCTCGAACTGTTCGGCCCGCTTCTCAATGCAGGCGACCATAAGGCGCGGATGGAAGCGCTGCTCTACGGCACCGAGCAGGAGGCCGGCGGCATGCGCGCCGCGAAGCGACTGGGTTCTGGCCATGTGGCGCTGGCGAAATCGCGAATCGCGGCCAACAAGAAGGCCTCCAATCTCAAGGCGCTGCTCGATGCGGTGCCGCGCGAACTGCACGGCGAGACCGGTTACATCTTCGCCAGGATCCAGTGGCTCCGCCGCGAAGAGAAATTCAGCGAGGCCGCGCAGCTCATGCTTGCGGCGCCGAGGGACCCAGGTCGCCTGCACAATCTGGACGAATGGTGGGTCGAGCGGCGTCTGCTGGCGCGCAAGATGCTCGACGTCGGCGAACATCGTTCCGCCTATCTGATTGCGCGCGATGCGGCGACGCCGTCGCGCGACATCTACAAGACCGAGCACGAATTCACCGCGGGCTGGATCGCGCTGCGGTTCCTCAGGGATCCCGGGCTCGCCGCGCAGCATTTCGCGCGCATCGGCGTCGGCAGCGTCAATCCGACGGCGCTGGCGCGTGCCGGCTATTGGCAGGGCCGTGCTGCCGAAGCGGCCGGGCGCGCGCAGGAGGCCCGCGCCGCCTATGGCCGCGCCGCCGAGCAATCGACCAGCTATTACGGCCAGCTGGCGCGCGCCAAGCTCGGCCTGCCGCAGCTCGAACTGAACGGCGTCCCGACCGGCCGCGGCCGCGGCATCGAGCGGCTCGAAATCGTCCGCGCCGTGCAGTTGCTCTACGAACTCGACGAGCGCGAACTGGCGCTGCCGATTTTCAGCGACATGGGCGAAAACGGCGACCCCGACGCGCTGGTGGGCCTCGGCGAACTCACCTCGCGCCACGGCGACGCCCGCGGGATGCTGCTGCTCGGCAAGGCCGCGCTCAACCGCGGCCTGCCGTTCGACTATTACGCCTATCCCGTCACCGGCATCCCCGCGTTCAAGCAGATCGGGCCGGAGGTCGAGCCGAGCATCATCTATTCGATCGCGCGGCAGGAAAGCGCCTTCAATCCGTCGGTGGTCTCGCCGGCCCAGGCCTACGGGCTGATGCAGGTGACGCCGGACGCCGGGCGCTACGTCAGCAAGCGCGCCGGCGTCAGCTTCGACCTCAAGCGGATGAAGACCGACTCCGTCTACAACGCCATGCTCGGCGCCGCCGAACTCGGCGGGCTGCTCGAGGATTACCGCGGCTCCTATATTCTCACCTTCGCCGGCTACAATGCCGGCCGCGGCAGCGTCAGGAAATGGATCGAGCGCTACGGCGACCCGCGCGATCCCAAGGTGGATGCCGTAGATTGGGTCGAGCAGATTCCGTTCTCGGAAACCCGGAACTACGTGCAGCGCATCATGGAGAACCTGCAGGTTTACCGCGCCCGATTCGGCGGCGGGACCAGGCTGCAGATCGAGGCCGACCTGCATCGCGGCGCCAGCGTCCAGTAGTTGATTGACGCTGGATAGCGCCCTTCCGATGGCGCGATATGTCGGCGACGGTGTCGGCGATGGTCATCGGGCCGGGCAACACGGCCCTCTCAAACAAAGAGCTTAAAGTTCGGGATCAGCGGCTCCACGCCTTCGACTCGCGGAGAGTCCCCCTCACCCGGCGCTACGCGCCGACCTCTCCCCGCAAGCGAGGCGAGGTAAGACAGAAAAACCCCCGGCAGTTGCCTGCCGGGGGTTTCCTTGTGTTTCAAGTCTTTCGGGATCAGAAGTTACGCTGAGCGCGAACGTTCAGGAACACAGTGCTCTGGTCCTTGAACTCGTAGAGAGCGGTGGGCTTCGGAGCAGTTGCGGTGAACACCGAGCTGCCAGCCATCTTCTGGTCGAGGAAGAAGGCGCCGACTTCACCCGAGAACGTCAGGCCCTTGACCGGGGTCCAACGGGTGACCATGCCGACCTGGGCGACGTTGAAGTCCGGGTTACAGCTGTAGGTACCGATACCGGCAACACCAGTCTGGCCAGGATGGCTAACCGCGAACTGTGCGCAATACGCACCCTTGGCGGAAGTCGTTCCGGCTGCGCCGAGGTTGTCGTTGGCGCCACCGTCATACTTGACCTGGGCGTAGCTGCCCCAGAGGCTGGTCGACCAGTAGGGATCCCAGTTGTGGTTGAACGCACCACGAACACCCCAAGCCTGGGTCAGCTGGAGACCACCGGTACCACCGACGCCTGGCAGATAGACAGCGTCAGTCGTCGCCGCGAGGCCAACGCTCTGATAGCCGCCGGCGATGCCGGTGCCGCCGAACATTGCGAAGCTCGGCGAACCGCCCGAGGTCGAGATCACCTGCTTGGTGTGACCCTTGGCGTAGGTGACGTCGATCTTGAAGTCGTCGCCGGCGCCGGTCGGCAGGTTCTTGATCTGCAACGCCGCCATCACCGATCCGCCCCACTTGCTGTCGGGGTGGCCGGAGGTTTCCGAAAGGTTGGTCGGAGCCGCGGTTGCCGCAGTCAGGGTGTTGTAGGAAGCGTTGACTTCATGCAGCGCACCCGAGATCTGGAACAGACCCCAAGCCTGGTCGACGCGGATGTTGCCGACGATGGTCGGAGCATGCGTGCCGGCGTAGGCGTTACCCGTGGTACCTACGGCGCCAATACCTGTCGAGGTATTGAACACAGCGGTACGGTGGAACACGGTCGGATCGTCGAGGCCGATGGTGCCGGACACGCCGTTGCCGAACTGCGCGGTGTACTGGATGTTGTTGACGCCGGTCACGGTGTCGTGGCCGCCCATCAGGAACGAGTTGTTGTTGCCTGGATAGCCATGCCACGGCGTTGCGAAAGCCGAAGCCGACTTACCGAAGGTGAAACCAGCGAATTGCAGGAACACCATTTCAACCGCGACATAACCGCCGCCGGCGGCGGAGAGCTGCGTCGAGTTGAAGGTAGCAAGCAGCGCCGGGTTACGGGAGCCGTTGTTGAAGTTGTCGAACTGGAAGTCGCCCTGACCGAAGGTGCGGACAACGCCATATTCGGTGGCGGTGCGGGTATCAACCGTCAGCGCCATACGGGAACGGGAGACGAAGTAATCGCGGTAGCGATTGCCCTGGCCCTGATCGCCGTTCCAAGCCGGTGCACCGTAGGTGGTGCCGTTGAATGTCGTGTCGATGCGCAGATAACCACCCAGCTTGATGCAGGTGTCCGTGCCGGGGATGTAGTAGAAACCAGCACCGTACAGGGAGCAGATCCTCACGTACTCGACCGCTTTGGCCTTGACGGGAAGATCGGCAGCCTGTGCTCCGCTCATGGCGATCAGACCCGCCGCTGAGCCGAGAATAAGGCTCTTAACCATCTTCATGTTAAACCTCCAAGTTGCTCTGTAGGGAAGGTTCCGGATCCGCCGGGTGTCAGCCACCCTAAGGTTGGTTCCCTTAATCCCCTGAAACCCGCTTAGTCGCTTCGCGCCTTCGGACACTCCCGCATGAACGCGAGGGACTTAAGCGAACCACCTAACGGGACGACCTCGGGATGCCCCCCTCCGTCGCGTGATCACAATTACCGAGGAGTTCTGCACACGCAACAAAGGAACCGCTTGAAACACCCCGGCTTTGGACCTTTTCCGTGGGGTGTTGCACAAAGAACACGCGACCAGGATCGACTTTTCTTCGTAAGGATTTGTTTCTGTTGAAGATTTTAGATCATCTGACTTTGCCACCCCAATGAGCGGTGCGGGCGGCGGAGCAAGCCGTTTTCCCCTGTCAATCTCCTCGTCGCAGCGAATCGAGATGGCCCTTTGCCGAATCTGCCTCGAATGATTCCGCCTCTTATATAAAGTCAGCAGGCGCCGCGGGACGCGAGTCGCTCGCCATATCCACTGGCAATCACCGCGCGCAGGATCGCCGCGAGACCTGGTGGTGACCCTCCCGACCGCGGAATGATGAAAAGCCTGCGCCAACGCGACACGAATGCAGTGGGGATCGGCGCACGCGAGGGGTTCAGCGGCGAAGTCGCCGCCAAATGGCCGCGGGGCAACCTGAGATCTGAGCTGTGGCCGAGTGGCTGAAGGCGGCGGTTTGCTAAACCGTTATAGGGTTGTAAAGCCCTATCGAGGGTTCGAATCCCTCCGGCTCCGCCAATCTCACAATTGTCCGGCCCGGACACATAGGTAACGGAGCGTACCTAAGACATGGGTGACAACCTCGTCCTGGCACGGACCGTCACCATATTCGGGTCGCTCGAATCGGCACGCTCTATCGATTCTCTTTTCATCAGCACAACCACATAATGTCGTACCTTTTTTCAGGAACTTGACGTTCTGCTTGGCGACGCCGTCACCGAAAGCCTCGCCAACATCGTCACCGGCGTGTTCGATGGCGATGTCGATGCCCTGTTCGCGCTGATCACCGAGCGTTCGATCGACGGATACGTCCGTCACGCGCTTGTTCGGCGCGGCGACTTTCCTGACATGGGAGCGCCGCATCGAGCGCGATCGGTGGCGGGAATTTCTCGTGCGGTTCTACAAAGAACGGCCGGCCGACGACGACGATCCGGCCTGGGTCGGCTGGCTGGATGCCATCGCCCTGCTCGGCCTGCGCGATCTGGTGCCGCTGGTCGACAACGCCTGGCGCGAAGGTCGGATTCCCGAGGATTGGACCGACCGTCCCCATTTCGACGGCGACCTTGCCGAAGCCGAACGCGCGCCAGACGACATCGCGCGGTTCACGCAAGCCCGCCTCGGCTACATCGAGGACGTGCTGGCATCGCTGGACTGGACGCGCGGAAGCCAAGATAGTTTTGGCGCGGATGACGAAGCGCCGTCCTGGAGCGATTTCACTTATCCGGCCGAGCCGGTCAGGAACCCCTGGCGCCACGTCGGGCGCAACGATCCCTGCCCCTGCGGCAGCGGCAAGAAAGCAAAGAAGTGCTGCCTTGCGAATGGAGAGCCGCCGCCGTTTTGAGGCGGAATGCGGCCCAGTTCAATGCGCCGTCATCCAGGCGCGGGCTTCGCGCTGCGCGGCGGCGATCTCGGCCTCCGACATCATCTCGGCGACCTCGCGGCGCAGCGAGATGGCGTCCGCGCGTCCCTTCAAGGCCGCAAGATTGAACCATTTATGGGCTGCGACGAGATTGACGACGCCGGAACGACCGCTCGCCCAATAAAGGCCGCGTTCGAACAACACATCCGGAATCGCGGTGGCTTCCACCGGCGTTGCGTTATCCAGATCAAACTGTCCCCGAAGCATGATGCCCTCCCTTTTCTTGTTGTTGACCGCCCTCCCCCGAGCGCGGTCCCATCCCACTGCCAAAGCGCCTGTTGTCCCCGACGCCGTTGGCCAGCTTGTCGGGATCACCATGACCGATCAACTTTGAAGGGCAGTTTAAGGTTCGCGATGAACGGGGTGTAAATGCGCGCTTGGCGCCGGCCGCAGGCGAAATCGCAGAAATCACTGCGGCGCAGGAGGCAACGGCCAATGGTGAAGTTCGGTTTACCCTGCCGTTTGGCGGAACGATAACCATCGCGGCAGCGTCGCCCGCTCGCCAAGCCGGCTCGGCGTCCGCGGACTCTCAGAAATGCAATTGGCTGGGGAAAGGCGCCGACGATCGGGGCGCAGGCCACGGAACCAGAGTGTTCCGGGGAACGAGGGCGTCGGCGAACACGTCAGGACCAGATTTCAATCCGGGCTCATGAGGCCCGGCGAAATTGCGGATCTCCAGAGAGGTCCGCACCGAACGAAGAAAACCTGTTTCTTCTGCCGGACCGGTTTTGAAGGGTACCCCCTTCGAAATTCGATCCAGCCGTTTGACCTGATGTCTCGCCGACACCCTCTTTCGTCGACCTGAGCTTTCAGAATTCGGCCCGCTTCGAAAAGCAGATCCTCCGAGGCTCGTGTGACGTGCCGGCATCAAGCCGCCGGCATTCTCAAAGAAGCGAAGTTACTTCTTCTTCTTGGAAACCCTACGGGTCTTCTTCGCAGTCTTCTTCACTGCGCTCTTCGCCTTCTTCGCCTTCTTCGCTTTCTTGGCCATGTTGCCCTCCTAATGTAGAGATGACTTGATCGTCGCGTGCATTCGGGAATCGAAATGCACTCCTCCCGAATACACCAACACATTGAAAAAAACAGCGTCCGGCTTAAGGAAGTGTTGACGCAGCATTGCGAGCGCGCGCGAAGCGCTGCTGTCGACGACATCACGACGCGTTCGCGCATCGACGCAAAAACACCACCATGGTCGACGCAGGCGTTGGCAAAAAATAAAAGTTGAGACTGCGCCACAGCAGTTTTTTAGATTCGTTCAACTGACCACCGACCTTCGACCGATGTCATCGCGCGACGTTGGGTCCGTCGAAGGCCGCGCGCACGGACTCTGAGTCGCGCATTTTGGCAACAAAAAAATTTTCGTGGTCAGGACCACCATCGTCTCGTTGGCGCTCGCCAAAATCCGATTCGTACACGAGTCGCGACCAACGATTCGGGTCGGCGCAATTTGTCGCGATGGTTAATTTCGGATCGCGACCAGGGTGGATCGACGTTCTCGCGCGCGTCGATCGCGGCGTCATCGACGAACGACGTCCCGTTACGGGACGTTTCAGATGCCGAGCTTCGCCTTGAGCAGATCGTTCACCGCTTGCGGATTGGCCTTGCCACCCGACGACTTCATCACCTGGCCGACGAACCAGCCGGCGAGTTGTGGCTTGGCTTTCGCCTGCGCCACCTTGTCGGGATTGGCCGCGATGATGTCATCGATCACCTTCTCGATCGCGCCGAGATCGGTGACCTGCTTCATGCCGCGCGCTTCGACCAGCGCGCGGGGATCGCCGCCTTCGGTCCAGACGATCTCGAACAGGTCCTTGGCGATCTTGCCGGAGATGGTGGCTTCGCCGATCAGATCGACGATGGCGGCAAGCTGCGCCGCCGACACCGGCGAGGCCGCGATGTCCCGGCCTTCCTTGTTGAGACGCCCGAACAGCTCGTTGATCACCCAGTTCGCCGCGAGCTTGCCGTCGCGCGCCTTGTCGGCGAGCCCGGCCAGCACGGCCTCGTAGAAATCGGCGCTTTCGCGTTCCGCCACAAGCACACCGGCGTCGTAGGGCGACAGTCCGAAACCGCCGATGAAGCGGGCCTTCTTCTGGTCCGGCAACTCCGGCAATTGCGATCTGAGCTCATCGACATAGCTTTGCGTGAACTCGAGCGGCAGCAGGTCGGGATCCGGGAAATAACGATAGTCGTGCGCTTCTTCCTTGGAACGCATCGAGCGCGTCTCGACCTTGTCGGGGTCGAACAGCCGGGTTTCCTGCTCGATGATGCCGCCGTCCTCGATAATCTCGATCTGGCGCCGCGCCTCGTATTCGATCGCCTGGCCGATGAAATTGATCGAGTTCATGTTCTTGATCTCGCAGCGGGTGCCGAGCGGCCCGCCCGGCTTGCGCACGGAGACGTTGACGTCGGCGCGCAGCGAGCCTTTTTCCATGTCGCCGTCGCAGGTGCCGAGATAGCGCAGGATCGAGCGCAGCTTGGCGACATAGGCCTTGGCCTGCTCGGCGTCGCGGATGTCGGGCCTGGAGACGATTTCCATCAGCGCCACGCCGCAGCGGTTGAGATCGACACAGGACATGGTCGGGCTCTGGTCGTGCAGCAGCTTGCCGGCGTCCTGTTCGAGATGCAGCCGCTCGATGCCGACCGTGACGGTATGGCCGCCACCGAGTTCGACCACCACCTCGCCCTCGCCCACCACCGGCGACTTGTACTGGCTGATCTGGTAGCCCTGCGGCGAGTCCGCATAGAAATAGTTCTTGCGGTCGAACACCGAGCGCAGGTTTATCTTCGCGTTGAGGCCGAGCCCGGTTCGCACCGCCTGACGTACGCATTCCTCGTTGATCACAGGCAGCATCCCCGGCATCGCCGCATCCACCAGCGAGACGTGGCTGTTCGGCTCGCCGCCGAATTCGGTCGAGGCGCCGGAGAACAGTTTTGACTTCGAGGTGACCTGGGCGTGGACCTCCAGCCCGATCACGACCTCCCAATCGCCGGTCTGGCCCTTGATCAGTTTGGCCGGTTTGACTGAGGCGTTCATGCTTTTGCACCCCACCAATTCGGCGGCGTGAAGCGGCCGGCCGCCTGCTCGACCACCTCGCCCAGCGAGAACAGCGTCTCTTCGTCAAAGGGCCGTCCGATCAGTTGCAGGCCGAGGGGCAACCCCTGTTCATCCTTGCCGGCGGGCACCGCAATGCCCGGCAGCCCCGCCATGTTCACCGTCACCGTGAAGATGTCGTTCAGATACATCTCGATCGGATCGGCGCCGCCCTTCTCGCCGACGCCAAACGCGGCCGATGGCGTCGCCGGCGTCAGGATCGCGTTGACGCCGCTGGCGAAGCATTCCTCAAAATCCCGCTTGATCAGCGTGCGGACCTTTTGCGCGCGCAAATAATAGGCGTCGTAGTAGCCGGCCGACAGCACATAGGTGCCGATCATGACGCGGCGGCGCACCTCGTCGCCGAAGCCCGCGGCGCGGGTGTTCTCGTACAGTTCGCCGATCGAGCGGCCGGGCACCCGCAGCCCATAGCGCACGCCGTCATAGCGGGCGAGGTTGGACGAGGCTTCCGCGGGCGCCACGATGTAATAGGCCGGCAGCGCGTATTTGGTGTGCGGCAGCGACACATCCACCAGTTCGGCGCCGGCCGCCTTGAGCCAGGCCGCGCCCTCGCTCCAGAGCTTTTCGATTTCCGCCGGCATGCCGTCGAGGCGGTACTCGCGGGGGATGCCGATCTTCATGCCCTTGACGGATTTTCCGATCGCGGCCTCATAGTCCGGCACCGCGCGATCGACCGAGGTGGTGTCCTTGGGATCGTGGCCCGCCATCGAGCGCATCAGGATCGCGGCATCGCGGTTGGTGCGCGCGATCGGCCCGGCCTGGTCGAGCGAGGAGGCAAACGCCACGATGCCCCAGCGCGAACAGCGGCCATAGGTCGGCTTGACGCCGACGGTCGCGGTGAACGCGGCGGGCTGACGGATCGAACCGCCGGTGTCGGTCGCGGTCGCGCCCATGCAGAGCAGCGCCGCCACGGCGGAAGCCGATCCGCCGGACGAGCCGCCCGGCACCAGCGCGGTGTTGGACCCCTCGCGCCGCCACGGATTGACCACCGGGCCAAAGCAGGAGGTCTCATTCGAGGAGCCCATCGCGAACTCGTCATTGTTGAGCTTGCCGAGCATGACGGCGCCGTCGCGCCAGAGTTGCGACGTCACGGTGGATTCGTAAGGCGGCACGAAATTGCCGAGGATCTTCGAGCACGCGGTGGTGCGCACATCCCTGGTGGCGAACAAATCCTTGATGCCGAGCGGGATGCCGGCGAGCGGACCGCCCTCGCCTTTGGCGATCTTGGCGTCTACCGCGCCCGCCATGGCGCGGGCCTGGTCCGGGGTTTCCAGCACGAAGGCGTTGAGCGAGCGCGCCGCCTCCATCGCCGCAAGATGGGCGTCGGTCAGTTCAAGCGCGGTAAAGGACTTCCGCGCAAGGCCGGTCCTGGCCTCGGCGATCGTCATCGACGTCAGGTCGGTCATTTATTGATCGGGCTGCAGAAGAAAGGAGAAAGCGTCTTGTCGTTGGCGGGATCGCCGGCGCGGGCCTTGTGGGCGGCCTCCAGCTGATCCAGCACGGCGTCCATCGCCTTGTCGGGGTCGGCGGCCTTGCCCTGCCGCGCCATCGCATCGAGATAGTTCATATAGGCCTGATAGGCCTTTTCATCGTCGCACAGCAGGCACATCGAACGTCCGATCTCTCAAGGGAAACAGGGCTTATTCCACCACCTTCGGCACCAGGAAGAAGTGGTTCTGCGTTTCCGGCGCATTCTTCACCACGTCGTCGGCGATCTCGCCGTCATTGACGACGTCGCCGCGCTTCTTCATCGCCATCGGCGTCACCGAAGTCATGGGCTCGACGCCCTCGACATTGACCTCTGACAATTGCTCGACAAAGGCCAGCATGGCGTTCAACTCGCCCTGCAGATGCGGCACCTCGGCCTCGGTGACCGCGATCCGCGCCAGGTGCGCGATGCGGCGAACGGTGGCGGCGTCAACGGACATTTGCAGGCCTCGGGCGGGAAATTCGCCATCTGCCGTATAGCAGAGGCCGCTTTTGCGCCGCAACCGCATGGACCGCGCCGACGCGCGATTCTCCACCTTTTGGGCTGGGAAAGCCCGGGAACCGCCGCACGACGAAACCGTTTTTATCCCTGAAGCAGTCTTCCTGAAACAGTCGCGGGATGAAGTTGATCCCAGGAAGCGGAGGCCGTGCCATGGCCACACTACAAGACGAAAACGAAAGCGGCGGGGCGGGAGGCTGGGACCCCGCGCTCTGGTCCATCAGCACCGCACTTGGCGCCGCGATCGTCTACCTCGCCTGCCTGGGCTGAGTCAGCTTGGCCGCAACGCGCCGAGCCGGGCCAGCGCCGCACCGGCAAGCGCCCGCGTCAACTCCGCCGCCGGCATCTCGCGGCCCATCCGTACCGCCTGCCCAGCCCAGAGGTTGGTAAAATCGACCTTGCCGAGCTTCTCGGCCGCCGCCTTCAGCGGCGCGAGCGCGGTCGCGGCATGCGGAAACGACGGCGCTTCCGGCCAAATCGGACCGACCTCGGCCATGACACGGTTGACGACCCCGCGCGCCGGGCGTCCGGTCATGACATTGGTGATGACGGTGGAATCATCATGCGCCTGGGCCAGCGCCGTCCGCGCCGGCGGGGTCACCGTGGATTCCGGGCAGCGCAGATAGGCGCTGCCGATCTGCACGCCGGATGCGCCAAGCGCGAACGCCGCCGCGATGCCGCGCCCATCGGCGATCCCGCCGGCCGCGATAACAGGCACCCTGACGGCATCGACCACCTGCGGCACCAGCGCAAAGGTGCCGGGCTGCCGGGCGATGTTGTCGGTCAGGAACATGCCGCGGTGGCCGCCGGCCTCCGCGCCTTGCGCGATGATCACGTCAACGCCGTGCTCCTCCAGCCAGATCGCTTCCCTGACGATGGTTGCCGACGACATCACGGTGGCGCCGGCCGCCTTGACGCGCTTCACCAGCGCGGGATGCGGCAGGCCGAAATGGAAGCTGACCACTTCCGGCCTCAGTTCCTCAACCACCGCGCACATTGCTTCATCGAATGGCGCGCGGTTGGCGGCAGTCATGGGTGCGGCGGGATCGACGCCGAATTCCCCGTAGTAGGACTTCAGCAGGGCTCTCCACCCGGCCTCGCGCGCGGGATCGGCCTCGACCGGCGTGTGACAGAAAAAATTCATGTTGATCGGCGCGGTGACGCGCTGGCGGATGATGTTGACCTGTTCGCGCGCCTTCTCGGGCGAGATCATCGCGCAGGGCAGCGAACCCAGCGCCCCGCCCTGCGCCGCCGCGATCACCAGCTCCGCGTCCATGACGCCGGCCATCGGCGCCAGCACGATCGGAAATTCGGTCTTGAAGAGGTCGATGATCCGGCGGTCTGGCCACATGGTTCGGCTCGCTCGATTGGATTGAAGATGCGGGTCAGGCGCGGGCATCGGCATATCCAACTCGCAATCTGGACAGCCAGTCTAGACCCAACTAACATTCACTAAAAATGAATAACATAGAATTCTGCCATCTCTAAAATGAAACGGACCTCGCCATGGAATTGAGCGATCTCCTGACCTTTTCGACCGTCGCCCGCCTCGGCGGGATCACCCGCGCCGCCGACGAACTCAACACCGTCCAATCCAACATCACGCAACGGGTCAAGGCGCTGGAAGCCGAAATCGGCACCGCTTTGTTCGAGCGTCACAGCCGCGGCATGACATTGACCGGCGCTGGAAGACGACTGCTGCCCTATGCGCAGCGGATGGCGGCGCTGTCGCGCGAGGCGATGCTGGCCGCGCGAGACGACGGTGAACCCAAGGGACCGCTAGCGATCGGCTCGTTGGAGACAACGGCCGCGGTGCGCCTGCCACCGCTGCTGGCTGAATTTCATCGCCGCTTCCCGGCGGTGCGGCTGAGCCTGCGGACCGCCACAACCGCCGAGCTGGTGGCCGGCGTGCTCAACGGCACCTTCGACGGCGCGTTCGTGGCTGGCCCCATCGATCACGCCGAGCTCAACGCAACGCTCGCGTTCCGGGAAGAGCTGGTGCTGGTGACGGCAAGACAATGGACGAGCCTCGGCGCCTTGCGCGCGGGCACGCCGGAGTCCGGACCTACCGCGCTGGTTTTCCGTACCGGCTGCACCTACCGGCAACGACTGGAGCAGGTCTTCTCGGAGCTCGGCTGGCCGTCTTCCGCCCGGTTCGAATTGGGCACGCTCGACGGCATGATCGGCTGCGTCGCCGCCGACATGGGCGTGACGCTGCTGCCGCGCGCCGTGGTCGGACGGAACGAGACTGTCAGCATTCACACGCTCGACCCGGCGCAATCCGGGGTCGACACGCTGTTCATCACCCGCCGCAGCGCCCATCGATACAGCGCATTGCAGGGTTTCGCCGCCTGCCTCGGCAATAATGCCGAGGTGATCGCCGCCTGAAGCTTGAGCGGCTAGATCCTGATGTCGTCGAAGGTCTCGATCAGGCGAGGCCCCGCAGCGGTGGCCTCAAGCGAGTCGGCCTGTAGCAATTTGCCGAAGTCCAGCCTGGTGAGTTTCGCAAGGTCCGTGATCGAGACCTGGAAGACCCGGACATCCTCCGCCGAAAGCTTCTCCGCATCCCGGATCCTGTCGATATCCATGACGAGATGCCGCTGGCTGACAATGAAAGCCGCCGCCTTGAGGCGGTCGTTGTGCTTGCTGACCAGTATCTTCCAGAAGTATTTCGGGATCGCCACGCCGCCGAAGACCGGGTCCTTGTGCGGCTTGCCTGACGGGTCGGGCAGATCGGCGTCGTCGGCATCAGGACCGTCGAAGATCGGCCCGTTCAAAACCACGCCCCGGTCACGGCGCTGCAGCAGCTCGTCGCGCGTGTAATCCTCCAACCCCGCCCATAGCTGCTTGCCCTGGTTGAAGGACCAGAATTGCGGCGCGCAATTGGTGAAGTGAAAGGAGTCGTCGCCGTGCGCCTTGGCCTCTTCGACGCTGTCGCCCCAGGTTGCGTCGAGGCGGCGGACGAGATGCCCGCGATCGAACGGATTGGCGCTGCGGTCGGCTTCAAACGTCTTTTGCTTGCCATAGAACTCGTTGCCGATCTGGAAGTCCTCGTCGATCCGGGGATCGCGCAGCCAGGAATCGCCCTCGCGCTTGCCGACGTCCTGCTGCGCGCCGCCGTCGATATTGACGGCACTGAAGAAGGCCAGTTTGCGCTCCTTGTTCATGACCACGCTGTAGTTGAAGTATTTCAGCTCGAATTTTGAGGAAGCGGACTTCAGCCTGGCGACCTTCGATTTGAGGGAGGCCGGAATTTGCGGCAGCGGCACCGAGAGTTTTCCCGCGCCGATGAAGTTCGGCTTGAAGCCCCGCCGCGATCCCAAAGTGGACTGGTCGATATGCACGGCCTCCATCGGCCGACCCGTGAGCAGGCCAATACGGGCGCCGCCGACCGGCGGGGCTGGCGGCGCCGTTGGCGCCTGAACCGGCCCTGCTTCCGAGCGGTCCTGGACGCTCTTCTGGAACAATGGCACAGGAATACGCAACGGTATCACCAGCGAGGTCCTGTCGCCGGACTGCTCGAACCAGAGCTCATTGTTTCCATAAGGAGGCGCAGCGGGTGGTAGGGGCGTCTTTTCCGTCGAAGGCAGCGGCGGTTGCACTTCGTCGAGGACCGGCTTCACCAGCGGATGCGAGCCGACCGTCACCTTCAGATCGGCGACGATGGCGCTGACGCGAACACCCTCATTGGCGATCCACTCGATCGAGGTTTCGTCCATCGACGGATCCCACACCTTGCCGTCCTTGGTGAGGATGCGGCCCTGTCCATCCTTTTTCGGGACGCCGCTATGGTGCAGGGCGATCACCTGCCAGAACCGGTTGAACGCCGGAGCGCCTGACGAGCCGGAACTGGTGTCGGTCATGTACCAGACAAAATCCCCGGCATATTTCAGCAGCTTGTTGTCACGAACGCATATCTGCTTGGGCTGTCCGCTGGGGTGCTGGATGATCGTCAGATATTCGCCGGGGTCGCCCTTGCCCGGCTGCGCGCTCAGCGGCAGCCATCCCCAATCGATCAGTCTTCGGCCGCCGACCAATGATACCGGCGCCACCGCCACGATCGAATAGTCGAGCCTGTCGTTGGTGTAGAACAATTTGTCGGGCTCGAAGCCGAACCGCACGGGCTCCCGCTCCATGCCGGCGACGTCCAGCTCATGGTCGAAATCGGCAACCGAGTTGAGCGCGTCGCCCGGTCGGCCGAACACGTGGTTGTTGGTCATCAGCAGCCCGGGAGCGATCAGGAAACCCGACGCATAGCCCAACAGGTTTGCGCGCGCATCCTTGAGCTGGATGCGGCAGACAGATCGCGCGGCAATGACGCCCTTGGCCAGAAAATTGATGCCGTCGAGTTCGTTGCCGCTGATGATCCGTTCAAGCCCGATCCGGGCGGCCACGGCATCATCGGTTTGCGCCAGCAACTGGCGCAAGCGGGCCCGCTTCTGCTCGACCGTCATGGAGATTGGCCCGTCGCCGAGTTTCCGGTCCAGCGCGGCGGGCGAGAAATCCGCTTGCTTGAAGCGTCGTTCCGAGGCGGCAATGATCCCGCGTTTCATGAGCATCGTCATCTCCGATCAAAATCAGCGAGCGCTCTAAAAAACTCACGCGACAACGGGCGCGCAAAACCGCACGTCGCTACCTGTTCGGCGAGTTTAGCTCCGTCTTCCGATAGGCTTGCTGGCGACGAGGGCCATCTGGCGCGGACCGAAAAAATTGAAAAAAGAGTACACTACCTGAATGCGTCAAGGTAACTCAGCGACAACCGCTAGGTCAATGCTTGGGCGGATGAAGAACGCCGGATGATCCAGCGCCGCAACGCGACACCGGCCCAGATGGCCTCGACCACACCGAACGGCCAGGCCCCCTGAAGAAAGCCATAAGCGGAGCCGAGGACGCAGGCGCCGGCAAAGCCGAGGATGAACCCGTGATGGCGCTCCTCCAGCGCGTAGGTCACCAGCATTGCGGTGACCGCGAACAGACCGAACATGCTCAACGCGTCCATCGCGTCATCCCCATTTCACGATCGCTCCGCCGCGCGGGACGATCTCCGTCATATTTTCGCAACAAACCACTTACCACTGCGCGCTTTCGCGCCGCGCTCCTTCGATCAAACTCGGCGCAAAAATATTCTTTGGTTCGCCACCAACTCCTACGTTAGGATGACGCGCTAACTGCCAAGAACCATAACGTCAACTCTGGGAGGAACTGCGATGCGCGTTGCGTTGGTATTGAGCTTTTCTGTTGCCTTGCTGTGCGGCACGGCCGGAACATCAAGCGCTCAGGACTGGACCAAATCCAAATGGGGACCGAACGACGAGATCGGCGCTGCGAACTACATGACGCCCGAACTCGTGGTCAAGGCGGCGGGATTGATCAAGACCGGCAAGACCTATGCGCTCGGCATCCCGGTCGGCTCTGCTACTCCCGCCTATCCGCCACGCGCCTTCAAGATCACGGTGGTGCAGCCCGGCCAGGCCGGCAGCCCCGGCCTCGGACCGACCAAGACCACCTATAATGACGACATCATCGAGGGTTGGGTCGGCGTCGGCAGCCAGCTCGACGGCCTCGGCCATATCGGCGTCGAGCACGTCTACTACAACGGCAACAAGCTGCTTGAATTCGCCGATCCGACCGGCCTGAAAAAGCTCGGCGTCGAAAAAATCCCGCCGATGGTGGCCCGCGGCGTGTTGCTGGACATGGCGGCCCATTACGGCACCGACGTCATCAAGGAAGGCACTGCTTTCAACGTCAAGGAGATCGAGGAGGTCGCCAAGAAGCAGGGCGTCGAAATCCGCCAGGGCGATGTCGTGATCTTCCACACCGGCTGGCTCAGCCTGATCGGCAAGGACGACAAGCGTTTCGGCGCCGGTGAACCCGGCCTCGGCGTCGAGGGCGCCAAATACCTCGTCAGCAAGGGCGTCGTCGCGGTAGGCGCCGATACCTGGGGCCTCGAAGCCGTTCCGTTCGAAACCAAGAACGTCTTCGAGGTGCATCAGATCCTGCTGCCGATGAGCGGCACCTACATCCTCGAAAACCTGGATACGGCCGAACTCGCCAAGGACAAGGCCTACGAGTTCATGTTCGTCCTCGGCCACCCGCGCTTCAAGGGCGCGGTTCAAAGCATGATCAACCCGGTCGCGATCCGGTAAGGCGTCAACGACAGCTGGCGTGGCGCCCCCGTCAAAGGCGCCGCGCCAGGATCGGCTTTGCGCCCGCGCCTCGCCGGTGTTATGCGGGACCATGCCCGCCCCCATTCTCCCGCTGATCGAAGCCGTCGCGCACTGGCCCGAGCGCGGCGCCCTCGTCGGCCTCGATCTCGGCACCAAGACCATCGGCGTCGCCGTCTCCGACCCCGACCGCCGGCTGGCCACTGGCGTCGAAACGCTGCATCGCACGGCGTTCAAGGCCGATGCGGCGCGGCTGCTGGCGATATCGGGCGAACGCAACGCCGTCGGCTTCGTGCTCGGACTGCCCATCAACATGGACGGCAGTGAGGGGCCGCGCGCGCAATCGACCCGCGCCTTTGCCCGCAATTTCTCCAACCTGACCGGCCTCGCGATCGCGCTTTGGGACGAGCGGCTTTCCACCGCGGCGGTCGAGCGCGAGCTGATCGGCATGGATGTCAGCCGCGCCCGCCGCGCCGAGGTGATCGACGAGCATGCCGCCATCTTCATCCTGCAGGGCGCGCTGGACCGGCTTTCGAAACTGCGCGGGGATCGCTGACGATGGCGGTCGTCACGGCGGCGCTGCTGCCGGTGTTTCTGCTGATCGTGCTCGGCTTCATCCTGAAGCGGACGCTGATCCGGCCGGACACGCAGTGGCACGGGCTGGAGCGGCTGACCTATTACGTGCTGTTTCCGGTCCTGCTGGTGCAGTCGCTGGCCAGGGCCGACCTCGGACAGGTACCGGTCGCCGGCGTCGGCGGCGCACTGCTGCTTTCGGTTCTGCTGATGTCGCTACTGTGCCTGGCGCTGCGGCCGCTGCTGGCGCGCGTTTCGGTCGATGGCCCTGCCTTTACCTCGATCTTCCAGGGCGCAACCCGCTGGCAGACCTATGTCGCGCTCGCCGTCTCCGGCAATTTGTTTGGCGATCTCGGGCTGGCGCTGGCCGCCGTCGCCATGGTCGCCATCATTCCGCTGGTCAACGTGTTCAGCGTCGCGGTGCTGGCGCATTACGCGTCGCCGGAAAAGCGGTCGATCGGCTCCATCTTTCTGACCGTAGTGGCCAATCCCCTGATCTGGGCCTGCGCGATCGGGCTTGCGCTCAACCTCGCCCACGTCCCGCTCCCCAAACTATGGCACGAGGTCGCCGATGCGCTCGGGCGCTCCTCGCTCGCCATCGGCCTGTTGGTCACCGGCGCCGGCCTGCAGCTCGAAGGCATGTTCCGGCCGAGCCTTGCCGCCTCGGTCGCCGTGTTCCTCAAGCTGGTGCTGATGCCCGTCATCGCAGTGACGCTGGCGCTGAAATTCGGCCTGACCGGCTCCAGCCTTTCGATCGTGGCCGCATGTTCGGCGGTGCCGGCGTCGTCGAGCGCCTATGTGCTGGCCCGGCAGATGAACGGCGACGCGCCGCTATTGGCCCAGATCATCACGCTGCAGACCATTCTGGCGGCGGTGACGATGCCGATCGCGATTGCGCTCGCCGCCCTCCTATAGCTACGAGCCCGCCAGCCAGAACGTCTGGACCGTGGCCGCCGAATTGTTGACGCCGTGCAGGACGACGGTCAGCCACGTCGAGCCGGTGCGATAGCGGAGATAACCGAGCAACAGCCCGATCGAAAACACCTCGCCGAAAAAGAACCAGTCGTATTGCAGATGCACCGAAGTCCACGCCAGCGACGACAGGAAGATGGCGCCGACAACGCCGATGCGCGATTCCGACCAGCCGCGATAGAGAAAGCCACGCGCCAGAATCTCCTCCGAAACCGGGGCGGCGACGCAAAAGGCGATCACCAGCAGCCACACCGCGCCGTCGGCCTGCGCCGATTTCAGCACCTCGCCCATGAAGCCCGGCGTCACCTCGCGCCCGAGCGCGCGCGACAACAGGTCCCAGCAACCGACCAGCACGGCCAGCGCGACCACCCCGATCATGACGTTGCGCCACGAGGTCCAGCGCAGCGCCAGATAATCGGCGAAGGGCGTGCGAGTCGGCCGGATCGCGATCCAGGCTGCGAACAGCACCGCCGGCAACCCCATGATGACCGAGAGCGAGATCGTCAGCCCGCCGCCGACGATGCGGATCGCCTCGGCGAGATCGAACGGCCCGCCCTGCCTCAGCACGAAATAGCCAATGACGGTGGCCTGGCCGACGAACATGCCGGCAAAGATGAACAGGCCCCACAGCGCCGTGCCCCAGAACTTCCAGATTCGCGGCGGCCGTTCCTGATCGGGGGTCGCCAGCGCAACAGCGGCCGGACCGGCGGGGGTAAGGGAATCCATCAGTGGGCTTTCAATGAGCTGGACGTCGCCGGGGTGGACGTCATCGCGGTGAGCCATGCTTTCCTGGACACGCCCGGTTCACGGCAGCGCCCGTTCGAGCAATCCGCGAATGTCGTCGGCCGCCAGATCGACTGCGCCGTACATGCTGGCGTGATTCCCCGCAAGGCGGGCGGCGGCAAACAGTTCAGCGGGTCGCGGCGACACTGCATTGAGCGCAGCGGCCGCGGCCAGCAGCGCCAGCCTTTCGACCGTCAGCCGCGCCACGCGCTCCGAATCGGGGTTGCGGAAGGCCTTCACGATCGAAGTCACCGCTTCCGCAGCCCCGGACAAGCCCTTCGTCTGCTGGGTCAGGTCGCGCAGCACGGCCAGCGCGGCGTCGGTCTCGCGCGACATCGCGCGCAGGACGTCGAGGCACATCACGTTGCCGGAACCCTCCCAGATCGCATTGACCGGCGCCTCCCGGTAGTGCCGCGCCAGAATGCCTTCCTCCACGTAGCCATTGCCGCCCAGGCACTCCATCGCTTCGTAGAGAAAGCCCGGCGCACTCTTGCAGACCCAGTATTTGATCGCGGGCGTCAGCAACCGCATATAGGCGGCCTCTTTCGCGTCGTCAGGCGCATGGTCAAACGACCGGCACAGCCGCATGACCAGCGCGACCACGGCCTCGACATGCAGCGCCATGTCCGACAGCACCGCCTGCATCAGCGGCTGATCGGCGAGGTGCTTCTGGAACACGCTGCGGTGCCTTGCGTGGTGCAGAGCATGCGCCAGCCCGGATCGCATCAGGCCGGCGGACGCAATTGCGCAATCCTGCCGCGTCAACTGCACCATCTGGATAATGGTCCTGATGCCCTTGCCCTCGGCGCCGACGCGCTCGGCATAGGCGCCGTGAAATTCCACCTCTGTAGACGCATTGGAACGGTTGCCGAGCTTGTCCTTGAGCCGCTGAAACCGGATCGCGTTGATCGATCCATCGGGCGCAAAGCGCGGCATGAAGAAGCAGCTCAATCCCTCCTCGGCCTGGGCCAGCACCAGAAAGGCGTCGCACATCGGCGCCGACATGAACCATTTATGGCCGGTGATCCGGAAGGCTTCGCCGTCGCTTTCCGCCCAGGTCATGTTGGAGCGCACATCGGTGCCGCCCTGCTTCTCGGTCATGCCCATGCCGAGCGTCATGCCGCGCTTGGTCGGCCAAGGCGCAAAAGCCGGGTCATAGACGCGTGTCCCCAGTACCGGCATCACTTTCGCCAGCAGGTCCGGCTGCTCGGCCAGCGCCGCGACCGACGCCCGCGTCATGGTGATCGGGCAGAGATGCCCGGTCTCGACCTGCGCGGCCATGTAGAACTTCGCTGCGCGGATCACCTCGGAGGCGCCGCCTTCCGGCTTGCCCGCCGCGTTCCAGGTGGAGTTATGGAGGCCAGCCCGCGCGCTTTGCGCCATCAGCTCGTGATAGGCGGGATGAAATTCAACCTCGTCGCGGCGGTTGCCGCGCGAATCGAAGCTGCGCAGCTTCGGCGTGTTTTCGTTGGCGGCGCGGCCCTGCTCCGCCACCGCGGCCGAGCCCCAGTGCCTGCCGAACTCCGTCAGTTCGTCCGCCGCCCCGCCGCCGCCATTGGCAGCGACCGCCTCGACCAGCGGCCTGTCGAGCGCATACAGATCGACGTCGCAAAACGGCGGCGACTGGTTGAACACCTCGTGGGTCTCGAACGGCACCTGTCTCATGGCGGGTCCTGACAAGCCGAAAATCAGTTGCGTCGCGGAATCGGGAAATCATAGGCTTGGCCGCCCGCCCCCGGCAGCGAAAAATGCCACCATTCCTTCCAATAGTTTACAAATCCTCGCCGCGTCATCACCTCTACCAGTTTCTGCCGCCACCGGCGCTGGGCCGCCGTGATCGATGTCGCCTGGGTGTGCGACCTGACGTCGGAACAGTCAAAGCCGGTGCCCATGTCGACGCTGCCTTCCGGCGCGCGAATGTCGGCGCTGGCGACGCAGTCGCCATAATCCCGGTCGGGGTCGAACGTGGCTGAGTTGTCGGCTTTCAAATCGACCAGCGTGAGGTCGAGCGCGGCGCCGGTGGAATGGCCGGAGCGTTCGGCGATGTAGCCGAGGCGAAACAGATCGGCCTTGTCGAGCGCCGGATGGTAGCGCTTCTGCGCTGGCGTTCCCCGGCCGTCGCGCGACCAGGCCACGATGTCGGCGCTCGCCCGCGCCGGGCGGTAGCAATCCAGCATCTTCAGCGACAGGCCCTGCGGCGCCAGATCCGCCTGAATTTGCCGCAGCAGCACGCCGACCTCACGCTTCACCACGCATTCGGCGGCGTCATACCCCCGGAGCGGCCGCCCGACGAAATTGTTCGAGCCCGCGTAGCGAATGTCCTGGAGGATGGTCGGGTCGATGTCACGCAGATAGACGAAGCCGGACGGCAGCTTTTGCGCCTCAGCGACTGCGCTGGCGAGGCAATTCGCCAGGCAGACCGCCGCAAGCGCCATCGATGCCTTGGCGCGCCTCCTGGCACGGATCACTGCACCCGCTCCGAGCCGACCAGCAGCTTGCTGATCGCGGTATCCGTGTATTTGTTGCCGGCCCAGACGTCGTCGATGATGAACTTGACCCAGTACGCCCGCACCGGCGTCGGCAATTTTAGAACTTCCTCGCCGAGGCCGTCGCGCAGACTGAACGTCTGCGTCTCGCCTTGCGAGAACACCGCGCGCAACTGGCGCACGCGGTTGTTCTTGCGAAAGATATCGTTGTTCTTCTGGTAGCCGTTCTGGACGTGGATGGATTTCACCAGCCGCATGGCGTCGAACTCGACCGCGATCCACTCGCCGACGCCATTGCCGTCCCTGCCCTCCACCCATGCGGTGGCGCTGGAAGCGTTGAACAGGTTCTGCGCGCCATAGGAGTTGCCGAACTGCGGCTTGAGCACCGAGCTGACGCAATAGGTCTCGGCGCCGTTGCGGGCGCAGCTTTCGCCCGGCGCGCCCGGCCGTGACGTTCGCGCCGCCCGCTCCGGTTCCGGCGACGCGCTTGCAAACTTGGTCTCCGGTTGCTCGATGCGGTTGGCGCTCGACAGCCCGGCGAGGTAGATGCGGCCGCCGAGGGTCTGATCGTAATAGGCCGGCGTCTGCTCGTGCGGCGCCGGCTGGCCCTGCTCGTCGGTGGCCTGCAGCGCCAGCGCGGCGACGCGCTCGCGCACCTCGACGGCGAGGTCGCCCAGATGCAGGTCGGGGCGCTTCAACTGCTCGGCGAATACCCGCGTGAACACCGAATTGTGGGCGGCGTCGCGGCCGCCGAGCCGGTCCAGCGCGGTCTGGCCGATGCCGGCGGAATACAGCGTGAAGATGCCGCGCGCAGGACGGGCGTCGGCGAGCCCCCGCGTGTTGCCGATCGAGCGGCCGGCGGCGCGCGGGAACGGATTGTCGCGGCAGGCGTCGATCACCAGCAGCGCCACCCGGACCGACTTTGCCTGCAACTCGGCAATCAGGTCGGGCTCGGCGAGCGAGGCTCCGCGCACCCGCGCTTCCGCGCCTTCGGTGACGGCCGGCACGTCGCTCGGGACCAGGTAGTTGACGCCCGCGATCGCGACGCCATGGCCGGCAAAGAACAAGGCCGCCGTGTCGCCCGGCTGCAGCCGCGCGGTGAACTCCGCAAGCTTGTCGATCATCGCCTGGCGGCCGAGATTGGTGCCGACGATCACCTCGAAACCCAGCGATTTCAGGGTCGCCGCGATCGTGGTGGCGTCGTTGGCGGCCTTCTTCAGCTGCCGGTCGGCGGGCAGATTGGGATAGAGATCATTGCCGATGGCAAGCGCGATCCGCCGCTCGGCGGCGGCCGGCGTGGCCGCCAGGCCGGCGAGCACGAGCCATGCGACCGCCATCAGCAGCGTCCGCGAGGCGATCCGAACGGATTGAATGAAATGCCGTAGCTTTTCCATGGCCTCATGCATCTCGTGCCGATCCGCGCCATCCTAGCCTAACTCCGGGCCCGCAACACCATCCGGCGGCGTTTACCCTGTTGCCGAAGCGCTGGTGGATAAGTCCGGCCGGGGGATTTGTGACTTGCCCCGCGCGGCATCTCTGCCTATAGCTCTGGCTTTAATGACCCCTGCATCGAAATCGACCTTCGTCCTCGGACACCGGCACCTGCTGGGAATCGAGGGGCTTTCGGCTGCCGACATCACCGGCCTGCTCGACCTCTCCGAGGAGTATGTCGAGCTCAACCGCCAGGTGGACAAGAAGCGCACCAGCTTGCGCGGTCGCACCCAGGTCAACCTGTTCTTCGAGGCCTCGACCCGTACCCAATCCTCGTTCGAACTGGCCGGAAAACGGCTCGGCGCCGACGTCATGAACATGTCGGTTTCCTCGTCCTCGATCCGCAAGGGCGAGACGCTGATCGACACCGCGATGACCCTCAACGCCATGCACCCGGACATCCTGGTGGTGCGCCACCACGCCTCCGGCGCGGTGGAACTGCTCGCCCGCAAGGTCGACGGTTCCGTGATCAACGCCGGCGACGGCAGCCATGAGCATCCGACCCAGGCGCTGCTGGACGCGCTCACCATCCGCCGCAACAAGGGCCGGCTGGAAGGGCTCGTCATCGCGATCTGCGGCGACGTGATGCACTCGCGGGTGGCGCGCTCCAATATCCTGCTGCTCAACACCATGGGCGCCCGCGTCCGCGTGGTGGCGCCCTCGACGCTGCTGCCGCGCGGCATCGAGCGGATGGGCGTCGAGGTCGCGCGCGACATGCGCGAGGGCCTCAACGGCGCCGACATCGTCATGACGCTGCGGCTGCAGCGCGAGCGCATGAACGGCTCCTTCGTACCCTCGAGCCAGGAATACTTCCATTATTTCGGCCTCGATCAGAAGAAGCTGGCCTACGCCAAACCGGATGCGCTGGTGATGCATCCGGGGCCGATGAACCGCGGCGTGGAGATCGACTCGATCGTGGCCGACGGCGCGCAGTCGCTGATCCGCGAACAGGTGGAAATGGGAGTGGCGGTGCGGATGGCGGTGCTGGAAGCGCTCGCCCGCAACCTGCCGAACGCCTGAGATGCTGACCGACCGCCGCCCCATCCTGCTTGCCAACGCCCGCATCATCGATCCCTCCAGGGATTTCGACGGCCCTGGCGACGTCCTGATCGCCGACGGCGTGATCCGTGACGCCCGGCGCGGCATCGGCGCCGCCGGCGTCCCCGAAGGCACCGACATCGTCAACTGCGCCGGCAAGATCGTCGCCCCCGGGCTGATCGACATGCGCGCCTTTGTCGGCGAGCCCGGCGCCGGCCATCGCGAAACCTTTGCCTCCGCCAGCCAGGCCGCGGCCGCCGGCGGCATCACCACCATCATCTGCCAGCCGGACACCTCGCCGGTCATCGACAATTCCGCGACGGTCGACTTCGTGCTGCGCCGCGCCCGCGACACCGCGATCGTCAACATCTACCCGATGGCGGCGCTGACCAAGGGCATGCGCGGCGAGGAGATGACCGAGATCGGACTATTGAAGGCGGCCGGCGCGGTCGCCTTCACCGATGGCGACAAGAGCGTCACCAACGCCCAAGTGATGCGCCGCGCGCTGACCTATGCGCGGGATTTCGACGCGCTCATCGTGCATCACACCGAGGACCCCGACCTCGTCGGCGAAGGCGTGATGAACGAGGGCGAATTCGCCGCCAGGCTAGGTCTCGTCGGCATTCCCAACGCCGCCGAAGCCGTGATGCTGGAGCGCGACATGCGGCTGGTGGCGCTGACCGGCGGGCGCTACCACGCCGCCTCGCTGTCGTCGATCGAGTCGCTGGAAATCCTCAAGCGCGCGCGCGACGCCGGGCTCGCCGTCTCAGCTTCGGTCTCGATCAACCACGTCACCCTGAACGAGAACGACATCGGCCCCTATCGCACCTTCCTGAAACTGTCGCCGCCGCTGCGCACCGAGGACGACCGCCTCGCGCTGGTCGCCGCCCTCGCCTCCGGCTTGATCGACGTCGTGATGTCCGACCACAATCCGCAGGATGTCGAGGTCAAGCGGCTGCCGTTCGCGGAAGCCGCTAGCGGCGCGGTCGGGCTGCAGACCATGCTGCCGGCGGCGCTACGCCTGATCCACAATGGCGAGATGGATTTCAAGACGCTGATCCGGGCGATGTCGACCAGGCCTGCGGAACTGCTCGGCCTTCCCGGCGGCTCGCTGCGCGCCGGTTCCCCGGCCGATGTGGTCGTGATCGATCCGGATACGCCATGGGTGCTCGATCCCGCCGACCTCAAATCGCAATGCAAGAACACGCCTTTCGACGAAGCCCGCTTTTCGGGCCGCGTCGCCCGTACTATCGTGGGCGGACGAACCGTCTATGAGCATGTCTAGAGCATGAACCGGAAAAGTGTGTAGCGGTTTTCCGAAAAGATCATGCTTAAGAAATAATGAGCTGGACCGGGATGACGATTCGAAGAAAAGTCATCCCGCTCTAGCGCAGGAAACAAGGCGCGGCGGGAGCAACGTTCATGATGTCGGATGCATTCCTCGCGCTGGCGTTGCCGGTCGGCTATTTGCTCGGCTCGATTCCGTTCGGGCTGGTGCTGACCAAATTCGCCGGCACCCAGGACCTGCGTTCGATCGGCTCGCGCAGCATCGGCGCCACCAACGTGCTGCGCACCGGCCACAAGGGCCTCGCCGCGGCGACCCTGATCGGCGACGCACTCAAGGGCACGCTCGCGGTGGTCCTCATGGGTTATTACGGCGGCCCGCATGCGGCGATGCTGGCGGCGCTGGGCGCGTTCCTCGGCCATCTGTTTCCGGTCTGGCTCAAATTCAACGGCGGCAAGGGTGTCGCCACCTATATCGGTGTCCTGATCGGTCTGTTCTGGCCGGCAGCCCTGATGTTCTGCCTGATCTGGCTCGCGACCGCCTTTGCCACGCGCTATTCGTCGCTCTCGGGACTGGTCGCAGCCTTTGTCACGCCGCTTTTCCTGTGGTGGTTCGGCCATCCCGCGCTGGCGTCGCTCGCAGTCGTTCTGACATTGCTGCTGTTCTGGAAGCACCGCGAGAACATCAAGCGGCTGCAGGTAGGCACCGAAGGCAAGATCGGCGCGAAGTAGCCCTATCGCCGCGCCAGCGCCTGCTCGACGAATCGCGCCGCCACCAACGCCTGCGCATCCGCGCCATACCGCGCGATCACCTGCACCCCCACCGGCAAGCCGCCGTCCGCGATCAGCGCGGGAACATTGACGCAGGGCACCCCCATCAGCGTCCACAGCCGGTTGTAACGGGCGTCGCCGGTCGAGGCCAAGCCGTGCGGCGCGGCGCCGGGCGCCGACAAGGTCAGCAGCACGTCAATGTCCTCGAACACACGTGCCAGAGCCTGTCGCGCGCGATCGGCGGTTTCCACCGCCGCGTCATAGGCCGCCGGGGTCGTGTCCCGGCTATCGTCAAGCCTGGCCCGCAACAGCGGCGCCATGGCATCGTAGTTCTCGCGGTACTCCCAGGCGAGCGCCCGGTGCGCCTCGAATTCCTGCACCACCGGCTGGGCGCGCCACGCCTCGGCGATAATCGCGGGCATGGTCAATTCGCGCAACGAGGCGCCGGCGCGCTCGGCCGCCTTTGCCGCGATCCGCAATGCCTCCGCGCCTGACGCCTCCGGCGCGCCGGCAAAATCCTGCGTCACGACGCCGATGCGCGGGGTCGCAATGGTGGACGGCAGCAGCAATTCGCCCCGCCCGGTCATCGCCGCAAGCCCGCGCGCGACGTCATCGACGCCTGATGCGAACAGGCCCACGGTATCGAGCGTCCACGAATAGCATTTCACGCCGACGGTCGGCAGCAGGCGGTACGACGGCTTGATCGCGGCGACGCCGCAGAACGAGGCCGGCCGGATCATCGAGCCGCCGGTCTGGGTGCCCAGCGCCAGCGGGACCATGCCGGCTGCAACCGCGGCCGCCGAGCCGGATGACGATCCGCCGGGCGTATGGGCCTGGTTGCGCGGATTGAGCGTCGCGGTCGGATCGACCGAGGCGAACGCCGTGGTCGTGGTCTTGCCGATGATGGTCGCGCCTGCCTGCTTTAGGAGCATCACCACGGCCGCATCGCCGCGCGGCCGGTGTCCCCGGTAGATCGGTGACCCCATCTCGGTCGGGAAATCCGCCGTGTCCATGATGTCCTTGATTCCGACCGCGATGCCGCGCAGCGGCCCCGCGCTTTGCGCCCTGGCATGGTCGGCATGGCAAACGAACGCGCCGATGGCCTCATCCTGCGCGCCGATCGCCTCCAGCGACTGCGCGATGGCGGCGTCTGCGGAAAGCTCGCCGGCATCGATACGGCGCTGGAGTTCGGCGAGCGAGATCATGGCGACGTGTTTCCTAGGGTGACGACGCAGGTTAGGGAGCGCGCCGGTATTGAGCAAGCGGAAGCGCCTTGCGCCATCAAACCGGTTGATCGCAATCTCCGGTTGGGCAAAGCTGCGCCCGCATGCATGACCGGGCGCCCAGCACTCTGCGTCTCTCCGACACCGAACGCCTCCACCGGCTGCGGCTGATCCGCAGCGACAATGTCGGCCCGCGCACCTTCAACTCGCTCATCGCCCATTTCGGCAATGCGCAAGCGGCGCTGGAACGGCTACCCGATCTGGCGCGACGTGGCGGCGCCACGCGTTCGGGGCGCATCTGCGGCGAGGACGAAGCACGCGCCGAACTCGCGGCCGCTGGCAAGATCGGCGTGGCGCTGGTAGCGCCGGGCGAAGCCGCCTATCCGCCCCGGCTGGCGACGCTGGACGATGCGCCGCCTCTGCTCGGCGTGCGGGGCGCGCCTGAGGCGCTGATGGGGCCGATGATTGCGATCGTCGGTTCCCGCAACGCCTCCGGCGCCGGGCTGAAATTCGCCGGCCAGCTGGCGCGCGACCTCGGCGAGGCCGGCTTCGTCGTCATCTCCGGGCTGGCGCGCGGCATCGATCAGTCCGCGCATCGCGCCACGATCGGCAGCGGCACGGTCGCCGTGCTGGCCGGTGGCCACGACCGGATCTATCCGGCCGAGCACGAGGATTTGCTGGCCGCCCTGCTCGAACGTGGCGGCGCGATCTCCGAAATGCCGCTCGGCCACATACCGCGCGCCCGCGACTTTCCCCGCCGCAACCGCCTGATTTCCGGCGCATCGCTCGGCGTCGTGGTGGTGGAGGCCGCGCACCGCTCCGGCTCGCTGATCACGGCACGAATGGCCGCCGAGCAGGGCCGCGAGGTTTTCGCCGTGCCGGGCTCGCCGCTCGACCCGCGCGCCGCCGGCGCCAACGATCTGATCAAACAGGGTGCAACTCTGGTCACCGAAGCCGGCGACGTCATCGATGCCGTCGCGCCGATCATGGAACGCCCGCTGGCGCTGGGAGCCGGCGAGCCCGATGGCGAGCCACTCGATTTCGAGACCGATGCGGGCGACCGCGATCGCATCATTGGCTTGCTGGGACCAAGCCCGGTCAGCCTCGACGACCTGATCCGGATGGCCGGAACCTCGCCGGCGAGCGTGCGCGCCGTCCTGCTCGAACTGGAACTTGCCGGACGCCTGGAGCGCCATGGCGGCGGGCTGGTGTCTCTAATCTAGCGGACCGCGGTCCCGGCGGCGGCGATGCCGGGACCCTCGTTGGCCACCGCATCGGTAACTGACAATATTGTATTGTAATCAAACATATACGCGTCTGTCCTCACGGGCTCCCAGGCTCTACTTGACTGGGGAACCGGATCGCTGCGCGACCGCCCAAAGGGCCCCGTTAACATCTGCCGATTTGACAGGGGCCTCCCTACCACCCATGTTCGCTGCCAACAGGCTGACCCGCGAGTCTTGCGGAACCCTCCTTCACATTTCCCTGTAAGCTATTGGAATAACATGAATATCGTCATCGTGGAGTCGCCGGCGAAGGCCAAGACGATCAACAAATATCTGGGCGCCTCCTACGAGGTTCTGGCCTCGTTCGGCCATGTCCGTGACCTCCCCGCCAAGAACGGATCGGTCGATCCCGAGGCCAATTTCCAGATGATCTGGGAGATCGACCCCAAGGCCGCCGGCCGGCTTAACGACATCGCCAAGGCCCTCAAGGGCGCCGACCGCCTGATCCTGGCAACCGACCCCGATCGCGAGGGCGAGGCGATCTCATGGCACGTGCTGGAGGTCATGAAGGAGAAGCGCGCGCTGAAGGACCAGAAGATCGAGCGCGTGGTGTTCAACGCCATCACCAAGCAGGCGGTGACCGATGCGATGAAGTCGCCGCGCCAGATCGACGGCGCGCTGGTCGACGCCTACATGGCGCGCCGGGCGCTGGATTATCTGGTCGGCTTCACCCTGTCGCCGGTGCTGTGGCGCAAGCTGCCGGGCGCGCGCTCGGCAGGACGCGTTCAATCGGTCGCACTGCGGCTGGTCTGCGACCGCGAGCTCGAGATCGAAAAATTCGTGCCGCGCGAATACTGGTCGCTGGTCGCGACCCTGACGACGCCGCGCGGCGACGCGTTCGAGGCGCGCCTGGTCGGCGCCGACGGCAGGAAGATCCAGCGTCTAGATATCGGCACCGGCGCGGAAGCCGAAGACCTCAAGAAGGCGATCGAGGCCGCGAGCTTCTCGGTTTCGACCGTGGAGGCAAAACCCGCGCGCCGCAATCCGCAGGCGCCCTTCACCACCTCGACGCTGCAGCAGGAAGCCAGCCGCAAGCTCGGCTTTGCCCCGGCGCATACGATGCGGATCGCGCAGCGGCTCTATGAAGGCATCGACATCGGCGGCGAGACCACCGGCCTCATCACCTACATGCGAACCGACGGCGTGCAGATCGACGGCTCCGCGATCACCCAGGCCCGCAAAGTGATCGGCGAGGATTACGGCAACGCCTATGTGCCGGACGCGCCGCGCCAGTACCAGACCAAGGCCAAGAACGCGCAGGAAGCGCATGAAGCGATCCGACCGACCGATCTGTCGCGACAGCCGGTCGAGATGCGCCGCCGCCTCGATACCGACCAGGCCAAGCTCTATGAATTGATCTGGATCCGCACCATCGCCAGCCAGATGGAATCGGCCGAACTGGAACGAACCACCGTGGATATCGCGGCGAAGGCGGGCTCCCGCCTGCTCGAACTGCGCGCCAGCGGCCAGGTCGTGAAATTCGACGGCTTCCTTGCGCTCTACCAGGAAGGCAAGGACGACGAAGCTGACGACGAGGATTCGCGCCGCCTGCCGGCCATGAGCGCGGGCGAGGCGCTGAAGAAGCAGGAACTCGCCGTCACCCAGCATTTCACCGAGCCGCCGCCGCGCTTCTCCGAAGCGTCGCTGGTCAAGCGGATGGAAGAACTCGGCATCGGCCGTCCCTCGACCTATGCCTCGATCCTGCAGGTGCTGAAGGACCGCGGCTATGTCAAGCTGGAGAAGAAGCGGCTGTACGGCGAGGACAAGGGCCGCGTCGTGGTCGCGTTCCTGGAGAATTTCTTCGCGCGTTATGTGGAGTATGACTTCACCGCGGCCCTCGAAGAGCAGCTCGACCGCATCTCCAACAACGAAATTTCCTGGCAACAGGTGCTGAAGGAATTCTGGGTCGGCTTTTCCGGCGCGGTCAATGACATCAAGGACGTTCGCGTCTCAGAAGTGCTGGACACCCTCGACGACATGCTGGGGCCGCACATCTACCCCGCCCGCGCCGACGGCGGCGACGTCAGGCAGTGCCCGACCTGCGGCACCGGCAAGCTGAATTTGAAGGCCGGAAAGTTCGGGGCCTTTGTCGGCTGCTCGAACTATCCGGAGTGCCGCCATACCCGTCCGCTGGCCGCCGATGGCGAGGCCAGCGCCGACCGCGTCCTCGGCCCGGACCCGGAAACCGGTCGCGATGTGACGGTGAAGGCCGGACGCTTCGGACCCTACATCCAGCTCGGCGAGCAGAAGGATTATGCCGAGGGCGAAAAGCCCCGGCGCGCCGGCCTCCCGAAAAACATGTCGCCCGGCGACATTGAACTCGACCTGGCGTTGAAACTGTTGTCGCTGCCGCGCGAGATCGGCAAGCATCCGGAAACCGGCGAGCCGATCACCGCCGGCATCGGCCGCTTCGGCCCGTTCGTGCGCCACGAAAAGACCTATGCGAGCCTGGAAGCCGGCGACGAGGTGTTCGACATCGGCCTCAATCGCGCGGTGACCTTGATCGCGGAGAAGATTGCAAAGGGTCCGAGCGGCCGCCGCTTCGGCGCCGATCCCGGCAAGCCGCTGGGCGAGCATCCGAGCCTTGGCGGCGTCGCGGTGAAGAACGGCCGCTACGGCGCTTATGTCACCGCCGGCGGCGTCAACGCCACGATCCCGAGCGACAAGACGCCGGAGACGATCACGCTCGCCGAGGCCATCGCCTTGATCGACGAGCGCGCCGCCAAGGGCGGCGGCAAGGTCAAGCGCGGGGCCAGGAAGGCCGCGCCGAAGAAGGCCCCCGCCAAAGCCGCCGCGGCCGACGCACCAAAGCCTGTCAAGAAGGCGGCCGCGAAGAAGGTTGCGGCGAAGCCGAAACCGGAAGCCGTCAGCAAGGCGCGCGCCCCGGTCGCCTCGGCCGCCAAGACATCGGCGGCAAAGCCAACAGCATCCAAAACGCCTGCGAAGAAAAGCGCGGGCAAGGCGCGGGGTTAAGTGAAGAGAAAACCCGATCATGGCTTTCCGGCCCGGGACGCCATCGTCGCCTTCATCCGCGCCAATCCGGGCACGGTCGGGACGCGGGAAATCGCCCGCGAGTTCGGCCTGAAGAACGCGGATCGCGTTGAGCTGAAGCGTATCCTGCGCGAGCTCGCCGACGAAGGCGCGGTCGCCAAACGCGGGCGGAAGATCCAGGAGCCCGCCACCCTGCCGGCCACCGTGGTCGCCGACATCACCGGCCGCGACACCGATGGCGAATTGCTGGCGACGCCCACCGAGTGGGACACCGAGCAGGACGGGCCCGCGCCGAGAATCCGCATTCACGTTCCGCGCCGTCCGCAGCCCGGAACCGCCGCCGGCGTCGGCGACCGCGCGCTGATGCGGGTCGAAAAGCTGGATGAGGGCGGCGGCGCGCTCTATCGCGGGCGCGTCATCAAGGTAATCGACCACGCCCGCACCCGCCTGCTCGGCATCTTCCGCAAAACCCCCAACGGCGGCGGCCGGCTGGTTCCCGTCGACAAGAAGCAGGCCGGACGCGAACTGAACATTGCGCCTGCCGACACCGGCGGCGCCGAGGATGGCGACCTCGTCAGCGTCGATCTCATCCGCGCGCGCGGCTATGGCCCCGCCGCCGGCAAGGTGAAAGAGCGGCTGGGATCGCTTTCGAGCGAAAAGGCGATCAGCCTGATCGCGATCCATTCCCACGAGATTCCGCAGGCCTTCGCACCAGGCGCGGTGCGCGAAGCCGAGGAAGCGCAGCCAGCGACGCTGAAGGGCCGCGAGGACTGGCGCGAATTGCCGCTCGTCACCATCGATCCACCCGACGCCAAGGATCATGACGACGCGGTGCATGCCGCGCCCGATTCCGATTCCGGCAACAAGGGTGGCTACGTCGTCCATGTCGCCATCGCCGACGTCGCCTTCTATGTACGGCCGGGATCGGCGCTCGATCGCGACGCCCTGACGCGCGGCAATTCGGTCTACTTCCCTGACCGCGTGGTGCCGATGCTGCCCGAGCGCATCTCCAACGATCTCTGCTCGCTGGTGCCGGGCCAGCCGCGCGGCGCGCTGGCGGTGCGGCTGGTGATCGGCCCCGATGGCCGCAAGCGCGCCCACAGCTTCCACCGCGTGCTGATGCGATCGGCCGCGAAACTGAGCTACGCGCAGGCCCAGGCCGCGATCGACGGGCGGCCCGACGATTTGACCGGCCCGCTGCTGGAACCGATCCTGAAGCCGCTCTACGCGGCCTATGCGCTGGTCAAGCTCGCGCGCGACGAGCGCGATCCGCTCGACCTCGACCTGCCCGAGCGCAAGATCCTGCTCAAGGCGGACGGTTCGGTTGATCGCGTCATCGTGCCGGAGCGGCTCGATGCGCACCGGCTGATCGAGGAATTCATGATCCTCGCCAACGTCGCCGCGGCCGAAATGCTGGAAAAGAAGGCCCTGCCGCTGATCTATCGGGTGCATGACGAGCCGACCCAGGAGAAGATTCAGAACCTCCAGGAGTTCCTGAAGACCCTCGATCTGCCGTTCGCCAAGGGCGGCGCGTTGCGCCCTTCCCTGTTCAACCGCGTGCTGGGCCAGGTTCGCGGCGAGGATTACGAACCGCTGGTCAACGAGGTGGTGTTGCGCTCGCAGGCGCAGGCGGAATACTCGTCGGAGAATTACGGCCATTTCGGCCTCAACCTGCGCCGCTACGCGCATTTTACCTCGCCGATCCGGCGCTACGCCGACCTGATCGTGCATCGCGCGCTGATCCGCGCGCTCGGTCTCGGCGAAGGCGCGCTGCCGGAAACCGAGACGCTGGAAAGCCTGGCCGAGGTCGCGGCGCAGATCTCCGTCACCGAGCGCCGCGCCATGAAGGCGGAACGCGAGACCGCGGACCGCCTGATCGCGCATTTTCTGGCCGACCGCATCGGCGCGACGTTTCAGGGCCGCATTTCCGGCGTCACCCGCGCCGGGTTGTTCGTCAAGCTTTCGGATACCGGCGCCGACGGGCTGATCCCGATCCGCACCCTTGGCGCCGAGTATTACAATTACGACGAGGCACGCCATGCGCTCGTCGGTTCACGCAGCGGTGCCATGCACCGGCTGGGTGACGTTGTCGACGTGCGTCTGGTAGAAGCAGCCCCGGTGGCGGGGGCGTTGCGGTTCGAATTGCTGTCGGAAGGCAAGGTCATCCAGCGCGGCAGAAAACGCGACGGCGCCGGAGTTTCGGCGACGTCGTCGAAATCGCATCCGGGCCGCAGCCCGCGCGACAAGGCCCGCAAGTCCCACAAGGGCAAGTCCGGCAAAGCCAGGTCGGGCAAACCGAAGAGAGGCAAGTCATGAGAACCGTGAGCGTCGCAACCACTGTCTGGACCCGGGATAGCGTGCGGGGCGAAAAGCGCGATCTCTGGACCGCGATGAAGCGCGGCTTTCGCTGTCGCTGCCCGCGCTGCGGCGAAGGCAGGATGTTTCGCGCCTTCCTGAAGACCGCCGACGATTGCCCGTCCTGCGGACTCGATTTGACGCCGCATCGTGCGGATGATCTGCCGGCCTATCTCGTGATCGTCGTCGTCGGCCACATGGTGGTGCCCGCGGCGCTGTGGATCGAAACCAATTACTCACCGGAAGTGTGGCTGCAACTGGCGATCTACCTGCCGCTGACATTCGCCCTTTCAATGCTGCTGTTGCAGCCGGTCAAGGGCGCGGTCGTGGGGCTGCAATGGGCCTTGCGGATGCACGGCTTTGACGACAATCCCGCTGGTGGCATTCCTCCGGTGTAGCTAAACCGCGAGTATGACAAGCGCCAGAATGGGGATGAAATGACCGACGCCGCGCCCGCCGAAAAAGAAGAAAAAGAAGCCGATCACCATCCCTATTTCCGGCCCCGCGACGCCGCGACCCTGATCCTGATCGATCGCTCCGGCGCAAAGCCGAAGGTCCTGGTCGGCAAGCGCCACGACAATGTGGTGTTCATGCCGGGCAAATATGTCTTTCCCGGCGGTCGTGTCGACAAATCCGACAACCGCGTTCCCGTTGCCGCCCCGATTCCCGGCGAACTCGAGGCCAATCTCCTCAAGGGCAGTCCGAAGATCGCGCCTTCGCGCGCGCGCGCGCTCGCGGTCGCCGCGATCCGCGAAGCCTGCGAGGAAACCGGGCTCTGCCTCGGCCGCAAGGTCGAGAAGCCCGTCAAGCTCGACGGCGCCTGGAAGCCGTTCGCGGAAGCGGGCCTGCTGCCCGATCCGTCCAGCCTGTTCCTGATCGCGCGCGCGATCACCCCGCCGGGCCGCGTCCGCCGCTTCGATACCCGTTTCTTCACTGCCGACGCATCTAGCATCGCCCACCGCGTCGAAGGCGTGATCCACGCCGACGCCGAACTGGTCGAGCTGGTCTGGGTCGAGATCGGCTCCAGGCCGCTCGCCGACGCCCATGCCATGACCAAGAATGTGCTTGCCGAGCTCGACCGCCGCCTCGCCACCGGCCCGCTTCGTCACGACGGCGCCGTTCCGTTCTTCCACTTCTACGGCGGCAAGATGCAGCGGGACGTGCTGGGGGCTTGAGGGGCCCTGATCGTCATTCCGGGATGCGCGCAGCGCAGACCCGGAATCTCGAGATTCCGGGTTCACGTTTCGCGCGCCCCGGAATGACAATCGTGTTGAGAGTCCGCTTCAAAACACAATAATCTTCTGCGCGTCTCCAATGGCGCACGCCCCGCCCCTTCCTATCTCTTCCCCAACAACAACCAGCGCGGAAAACGGGGCAATGGCAAAACGGCAACTCAAGCTCGGCGCGTTCATGCGGCCGGTCTCCATCCACACCGGCGCGTGGCGCTATCCCGGCGCCTGGCCGGATGCCAATTTCAATTTTCCGCGCATCAGGCAACTGATCCAGAAGCTGGAGGCCGGCAAGTTCGACGCCTTCTTCATGGCCGATCACCTCGCCGTGCTGAACATGCCGGTCAATGCGCTCAAGCGCAGCCACACCGTGACCTCGTTCGAGCCGTTCACGCTGCTGTCGGCGCTGGCCGGCGTCACCGAGCGCATCGGGTTGATCGCCACGGGATCGACCACGTTCGACGAGCCCTACCATGTCGCCCGGCGCTTCGCCTCGCTCGACCACATCTCGGGCGGGCGCGCCGGCTGGAACATCGTCACCACCTCCAATCCGGACGCCGCGCTGAATTTTGGCCTTGACGACCACATGGAGCACGCCGAGCGCTACAAGCGGGCGCGCGAGTTCTATGACGTGGTCACCGGCCTCTGGGATTCCTTTGCCGACGACGCCTTTGTGCGCGACGTCGAGCAAGGACTCTATTTCGACCCGACGAAAATGCACGTCCTCGACCACAAGGGAAAATACCTGTCGGTGCGCGGGCCGCTCAACATCGCCCGCCCCGTTCAGGGCTGGCCCCTGATCGTGCAGGCCGGCGCATCGGAAGAAGGCAAGCAGCTTGCCGCGGAAACCGCCGAGGCCGTGTTCACCGGCGGCGGCCCGCTCGCCGACGGGCAGAAGCTCTACGCCGATATCAAGGACCGCATGGAAAAGATCGGTCGCGATCCCGAACATCTGAAGATCCTGCCCGGCGCCTTTGTCGTGGTCGGCGACAGCGTCGAGGAAGCCAAAGAGAAGCGCGCCAGGCTGGACGGCATGGTGCATTACGACAGCGCCATCGCCTCGCTCTCGGTGCAGCTCGGCACCGACGCCTCCGGCTTCGATCCCGACGGCCAGTTGCCGCCGATCCCCGAAACCAATGCAAGCAAAAGCGGCCGCCAGCGGCTGGTCGATGCCGCTGCGCGCGACAAGCTGACGGTGCGCCAGCTCGCCCAGCGCGCCGGCGGCTATGGCGGGCTGTCGTTCGTCGGCACGCCCGCGTCGATTGCCGACCAGATGGAGGAATGGCTGACCAGCCGCGGCTGCGACGGCTTCAACATCATGTTCCCGTTCCTGCCCGCGGGGCTCGACGATTTCGTCGACAAGGTGGTGCCCGAGCTGCAGCGGCGTGGAATCTTCCGAAGGGAATATGAGGGCAAGACGCTGCGCGAGAATTTGGGGCTGCCGAGGCCGAAAAACCGGTTCTTCGAGCGCTAATCGGCGCGAATTGAACGGGTTTCCTCTGGCAAAACCTTGACTTTGGATGGATCGAAGCTAGGTTGCGCGGCAAATGCAGGCCGGTTGGGCCGGCGTCTGATACCCCCATTTTGAGGTTCTGACATGGCCAAAGCGGTCACCATCAAGGTCAAGCTCGTTTCCACCGCGGATACCGGCTTCTATTACGTCGCCAAGAAAAATTCGCGCACCATGACCGACAAGCTGGTCAAGAAGAAGTACGACCCGGTCGCGCGCAAGCATGTCGAGTTCAAGGAATCCAAGATCAAGTAATTTCGCGGCACATCGCTAGCGGATTTGGACGGGGCCGTGCGGCCCCGTTTCGATTCGGCGACTACGCCGCCTGCATCTGCGGCGGTGGCCCGCTTGGCCGGAACAGCGCGAACGCGACCTGGATGATGCCGCCGGCCAGGCCCAGCGCGACGCCAATCCGCCACGCCATGGTGTAGGAGCCGAGCGCGTCGTACAGCAACCCGCCGCCGAAGGCGCCGAGGAAACTGCCGAGCTGATGGCTCATGAAGGCGAGCCCCTGGATCATCGCCTGCCATTTCAGGCCGAACATTTCGGCCACCGCGCCCGCAACCAGCGGCCCGACGCCCATCCACAGGAAGCCCATGATTGCGCCGAACAGCAGCGTCGCGGCCGGCGTCGGCGGCAGCATGAAATACCAGGCCAGCGCGATCGAGCGGAAGATGTAGATGCCGCCGAGCAGCGCCAGCTTGTTCCAGCGCTGGCCGGCCCAGCCGAAGAAGATGCTGCCGATCACATTGAAGCCGCCGATCATGCCGAGCGTCTGCGCGCTCAGCATCGGGTCCATGCCGCAGATCGCCAGATAGGACGGCAGATGCGTGGTGAGGAAGACGAGCTGCATGCCGCAGACAAAGTAGGCGACGGTCATGACGACGAACGAAGGGTTGGAGAACGCGATCTTCGCGGCGACGCCGGCCGAAGTATCGCCGATCTCGTCGGCCGATGGCTTCGGCAACGGAATCCTGTCCACCCGGCCGGCGTACCAGGCGGCCGGAATCATCGCGACTGCCAGCACCACGAAACCGATCAGGCCGACCCGCCAGCCATAGCCTTCGCTCAGCATTTGCCCGAGCGGCGCCGACAATAGCGCGCCAAGCGAGCCTGCGCCCGACACCAGGCCGAGCACGGTGGAGCGCACGGTCGCGGGCACCGCGCGGGCCGCCACCGACATCGCGATTGCGGCCGCGGTGCAGGCCAGCGAGATGCCGACCAGGACGCCGCCGCCGACCATGACGCTGAGAAAGCCGTGCGAGCCCGCCATCAGCGCCAGGCCCGCGATGTAGAACAGGGAGCCGGCCACCATGATGGTGCGAAAGCCGAAGCGCACCGTCAGCGCGCCGGCGAGCGGTTGCAGGAATCCCCAGGCCAGGTTCTGCACGGCGATCGCGAGCGTGAAGTCGGAGATCGATATCTTGATGTCCTGCGTCAACGGCTGCATGAAGATGCCGAGCGACTGCCGCAGGCCCATGCTCAGCGTGAGCATAATGGACGCGCCGATCAGGATCGGCAGCGTCGGACGCAGGACTTGCAGCAGGGAGGCTTGCGGCACCGGCATGGTTCTCACTCTCCGTATCGGCCGCGATTGGCAAGCCGCTTCCCGCGTTAGCCTGCCTTGATGCGCAGACCTGTGCAACTAGCCTGACTGTCGGGCAAAAGGCTACCGCGCGCGCTCGCATGGCTAGTCTATCGTTATAGTCTTGACCAAGACTCTCAGATCGACCGACGTTCAATCGACGTGGAGAGCGCAACGAGAATCGAGTTGCTCATCCGCCCGTTTGTCGTGGGTACCGCCCTGGCTGCCGCAGCCGAACCGCTTGAAAACCGGTTCGGACCTGACCGCGACCGAGATTATCGCGCGGAACGCGGGCTCAGCTAGGCCCGCCCGGGCTTCGAGAATAGGGACCGGTCAAATTTCCTTGGCGCCAACCGTCCACTGAATGGTGAAAACCGGCGCCCCGCCGTAACCTTCGTCCGCCCCTGCCTATCGACATGCATCGATAGCTGAAGGCACTTCCGGCTCAATCCCAGCCCGATCGAGCGTTCAGGTCAGTAGCCATCACGGTTATTCGGCAGGCGCAAGACGGCTGCGCGACTGCGATGTCTTTTCCGCACCGTTGCCATCGACGTCCGCGCCGAGGTCGTCGCGCCACCGCCGCAGCCTCTCGATCAGCACGAGGATGACGACGATAGCCGCTGCGAGCGCCAGTGCGCCTTGCCAATAGGGAATGCCGGCGAAATCCGTGAAGATCAGTTTGGGCCCGGTGCCGATCAACGACTTGGCGAGCCAGGGCTGCGCGTAGGAGAAAGCAACCGCGCCGGCCAGCCCACCGAGCAGCGTGAAAATGGCATCGCGATAGCCGACGCCGATCTGCGCCAGCGTCGTGCCGGGGCAGGCGCCCGCCAGCGCGATGCCGGCGCCGAGGATCAGCCCGCCGACAATGTCGGCGGCGTACAGCGCCGCCTTAGGCTGCAACTTGACGAGCCCAAATCCATTGAGAAAAGCCAGCACCACCGCGCCGGTCGCAACCGCGCTCAGAAAGACCTTGAGCATGATCCAGTTGCGCAACTGCATCTGGCCGACGATCATTCCTGGCTCGAACACCCGCGACTTCTCCAGCGCAAAGCCGAAAACAACCCCCATCAGCAGGCCGCTGATGATTCCAACTGCAACCGACATGACGGCCTCCCAGGTTAAATTCGGCGAAGCAGAAGCGACGCGGTGGCGATGCCGCCCACGAACATCGCGGCAACCGCAACGGTCGAGCCGACGGACAACTGCGCCATTCCGGATAGGCCGTGGCCACTGGTGCAACCGTCGGCAATTCGCGCGCCGAACAACATCAGAAAGCCGGCGGCAAACGCAACCGCATAACGCGAGCCGGTCGATGATGTGCCAAGCGCTTTCGCCCAGATTGGCGAGATCGATGCACGCGCCGCACCCGACATCTTCATCGACGCAAAGGCGCCGAAACCGATGCCTGCGACCAGCGCGACCTGCCAGAGGTTTTTGGCGTTCGCGGTAACGTGCCTGGCCACGTAATCGATGTTGAACAGCGAAGAATCGAACAGGCCGGCGATCCCCGCACCAACGGTTACATACGAAGAAGATGCTCCAAGCGCAGTCTCGATGATCAGGAACGCGGGAATTTGCAGCAGGCCGATAAGGATACCGGCAATGTAAGGCGACCACGCCTTTTCGAAGGGTGACATCGACAACTCCCTAATTTCATCATATTAGCATTTAATGATATAATGAGGCGATGCTCATTGACTTGGATCAACTGATCCAGGCGGCGAGAAAAATATCATTTCTACGATTTGTTGCGGATCAATCCCGCAACATGGCCGGCGTGATGATGGCGCAGCGCCAGATGGCCTTCGTCCATCCGTTCTCGTTCGAGTTCAAGCGGCTGGCATATGAGGCGGTGAAGCAAGAGCGCCGGCAAGTTCGCGCCTCTGCACAATGACTGTCATCGTCCGCGAAGGCGGACGATCCAGTATTCCAGAGAGGTCAATTGTCAAACCGAGGAGCCGCAGCGTACTGGATACCCGCTTTCGCGGGTATGACGATGGGGCTGGGTGGCGGCAGCTACGCCGCCGCGGAGACCACCCTGTTGCGGCCGTCATGCTTGGCGCGATAGAGCGCGGTGTCGGCGCGCTTGAGCACATCGGCGACCGGCTCCCCCTTGCGGTCCAGCGTCGACAGGCCGATCGAGATCGTGACCTCGATGCGCTTGGCGCCCTTGTGGACGGCGAAGCTTTCGCCAGCGATGGCGCGCCGCAGGCGCTCCGCCACCAGGCCGGCGACGTGGAGATCGGTTTCCGGCATCACGATGACGAATTCCTCGCCGCCGTAGCGGCACGCCAGATCGATGCCGCGGATCGATTTGCGGATGCGGACCGCGAATTCGCGCAGCACGTCGTCGCCGGCGTCGTGGCCGTAAGTGTCGTTGATGGCCTTGAAGAAGTCGATGTCGAGGATCATCAGCGCCAGCGGCTTGCCGCGGCCGGCGGCTTGCTCGGCGAGTGTCGCCAGATGGCTTTCCATATAGCGGCGGTTATGCAGGCCGGTCAGCGCGTCGGTGATCGCCATCTCGATCGAGTTCTGCACCTTGTCGCGCAGATGGTCGGTGTAGCGTCGCCGCCGGACCTGGGTGCGCACGCGCGCAAGCAATTCGTTCCTGTCGACGGGTCGGAGCAGGTAATCGTTGACGCCGATCTCGAGTCCGCGCAGCAGCCGCGCATTGTTGTCGATGTCGGAGATCGCGAGGATCGGCATCTGGCGGGTCCGCTCGAGCGAGCGCGCCTGGCTGCACAGCCGCAGGCCGTCATAGTTTTCCAGGCTGAGCGAGACGATCATCAGGTCGTAATTGCCGTCGGCGGCGTGGAACAGGGCTTCCGCCGGATTGGTCTCGACGTCGACGGTGTGTTCGGCGGAAAGCATCGGCGCCAGCCGCTCGTGCGACGACGGCCGGTCGTCGACCAGCAATATCCGCCCGCCGAGGCCCTTGTCGGCGACAGCGCCGCGCTCGGGCGCCTCCATGCCCATCTCGAGCGAGGTGACGGCGCGCATGCGCAGCTCATCGGTCATCATTTTCAGCCGCGTCAGCGAACGGACGCGGGCAATCAACACGACGTCCGACACCGGCTTGGTAAGAAAATCATCGGCGCCGGCTTCCAGCCCGCGGACGCGGTCGGCCGGGCTGTCCAGCGCGGTGACGATCACCACCGGAATGAAATGCGTGGCCGGGTTGGACTTCAGCCGGCGACAAACCTCGAAGCCGTCCATGTCGGGCATCATGACGTCAAGCAGGATGATGTCGCATTCGGAGCGCGCGCAGACCTGGAGCGCCTCGGCGCCGCTGGAAGCGGTCAGCACGTCGAAATACTCCGCCGAAAGGCGGGCTTCCAGGAGCTTGACGTTGGCGGGAACGTCATCGACGACAAGAATACGCGCAGACATCGAAACTCACTCCTACCCGATAAAACGCCGCACCGTTTCGATGAACTTGCCGACCGAAATTGGTTTGGAAAGATACGCCTCGCAGCCGCCCTCGCGGATGCGTTCCTCATCGCCCTTCATCGCAAAGGCGGTGACCGCGACCACCGGGATCGCGCGCAGTTCCGGATCATCCTTGATCCAGCGCGTGACTTCGAGGCCCGATACCTGCGGAAGCTGGATATCCATCAGGATCAGGTCGGGCCGCAGCTTGCGGACGAGATCAAGCGCCTCGAAACCATTGCTGGTGCCGGAGGTCTGATAGCCATGCGCTTCGAGGAGGTCACGAAAGAGCTTCATGTTGAGCTCGTTGTCCTCCACGATCAGGACGGTTTTTGCCATCCCGCCCCTCCCTCATTCCAGGAAACAGGCCTGGCTTCGGTACGTCCCGCACCCGCCAGGCTTGTCGAAAAGTGGATTCAAACTAGCGCCAGATTCGCTCTAACCGGTTAAATACATGCATCGACTTTTCGCGAAGCGGTTTCCACTTTGTTGAACACGATCCGCAGACTCGGGCATGATGGCTGCAAATTAGAGCCCATAAGTTAAGGGAAAGGCAAACGCGCGGTGCGAAAACCTGTTCACAATCCCCGTGAAGCTGCTGAAATCGTTGCGATTCAGGCATTGTCCTTCATTGCCGGCGATGCCGAGCGGCTGGGCCTGTTCCTGGCCGAAAGCGGCATCGGCCCGGAAACGCTGCGCACGGCCGCGGCCGATCCGCAATTCCTGGCCTCGGTGCTGGATTTCGTGATGCGCGACGACGCCACGGTGCAGGCGTTCGCGAGCGTTTCCCAGTTGCACCCGACCAACATCGCCGCCGCGCGCCAGGCGCTGGGCGACTCGCATTGGGAGCGGGACGTGCCGTGAGCGCGCCGGCGCCAGAGTTTGACGGTCCGCGCGCCTTCTGCCGGGATTGCCTCGGCGGCCTCGATATCAAGGCCGTCAGATGCGGCGAATGCGGTTCGCCGCGCCTGGTTCGCCACCCAGCGCTGCCGTCGCTGACGCTGGCGCATATCGATTGCGACGCGTTCTACGCCACGGTCGAGAAGCGCGACAATCGCGATATCGCCGACAAGCCCGTCATCATCGGCGGCGGCAAGCGCGGCGTGGTGTCGGCCGCCTGCTACATTGCGCGAACCTACGGCGTGCGCTCGGCGATGCCGATGTTCAAGGCGCTGGCGCTCTGCCCCGCCGCGGTCGTGATCCGGCCAGACATGGCAAAATACGTCCGGGTCGGCCGCGAGGTCCGCCAGGCCATGCAGACGCTGACGCCGCTGGTCGAGCCGCTGTCGATCGACGAGGCGTTTCTCGATCTTTCCGGCACCCAGCGCGTCCACGGCATGATCCCCGCCAAGGTGCTGGCGCGCTTTGCCCGCGACGTCGAGCGCGACATAGGGATTACGGTGTCGGTCGGCCTGTCCTGTAACAAGTTTTTGGCCAAGATCGCCTCCGACCTCGACAAGCCGCGCGGCTTTGCCGCGCTCGACCAGATCGAGGCCCGCGCCATGCTGGCGGACAAGCCGGTCGGATTCATCTATGGCGTCGGTCCCGCGACCCAGCAAAAACTGCTGCAGCGGGGCTTTCGCACCATCGCGGACCTGCAGCGCGCCGACGAGGTAGAGTTGATGAAGCAGTTTGCCGGCGAAGGCCGGAGGCTGTGGCGGCTGGCGCGCGGCATCGACGACCGCAGCGTGGTGCCCGACCGCGGCGCCAAGACGATTTCCAACGAAACCACGTTCGACACCGACATCAGGGATTACGCCACGCTGGAGAAGGTGCTGTGGCGGCTTTCAGAGAAAGTGTCTTCGCGGCTGAAGGGCGGCGATCTCTCGGGCCTTACCATCACCTTGAAGCTGAAGACCGCAGATTTCAGGCAGCGCACCCGCTCGCAGTCGATCCATGCGCCGACCCAGCTCGCCGCCAAGATCTTCGCGGTATCGCGGGAGATGCTGGCCAGGGAGATTGACGGCACCGCCTTCCGCCTGATCGGCACCGGCGTCAGCGCCCTGCGCGAGGGGTCGCTGGCCGACGACACCGACATGCTCGACCGCCGGTCGGCCCACGCCGAGCGCGCGATGGACGACTTGCGAAAGAAGTTCGGCCATGCCGCCGTGATCAGGGGCATTGCCTATAATGGGCCGGCGCAGGACGAAGACGAAGAGGAATAGTCCGCTGTCTCTCCCCGAAAAAGACGCAGCGTTGTCAATCGACGACGGCGACCGCCTCGATCTCGATCAGCCATTCCGGCGCGGCGAGCGCCGATACGCCGACCAGCGTGCTCGCCGGCGGCTCCATGCCTTCAAAGAACGCCGAGCGCGCCTTGCCGATGATGGGGCGGAGTTCCGGCTTGTAGCCCACCACAAAGGTGGTGATCTTCACGATATTGGCGTAGCTCGCGCCGGCGGCCTTCAGCGCCAGGCCAAGATTATGCATCACCTGGGTCGTCTGCGCGGCGAGGTCGCCGGCGCCGACCACCCTTCCCTCATCGTCGGTGGACACCTGTCCCGAGATATGGATCGTTCGCCCACCCGAGGCGACGACGACGTGGGAATAGGCCGGATTGTGGTGCAGGCCGCTGGGCTTGAGGTGTTGGAGCTTGCTCATGTTGGTGCCTTCCTGAGAGTGCTGTCATTCCGGGATGGTCCGAAGGACCATACCCGGAATCTCGAGATCCCGGGTTCGCGCTATTGCGCGCCCCGGGATGACCGGCTTTCGCCGGTCACTTGCACGGCCTGGAATCCCTCACGTCGAATTTTCCCATCGCGCCCGAAATCACGAAGTCATTGTAGTCGAGCACCAGCGCGCGGGAGACGCCGTTCTCGAACAGCTCGAATGACATGGCATAAACCGGCGTCTGCTCGCCGTCCCTGGCCTTGGCGGCGCGGTCGTAGTAGCTCACCGTGACCGGCCAGCGCGTCAGCGCCCGCATCCGCTCGTCGGCGGTCGAGGGATCCGGCGCGGCGATGCTGCGGCTGCCGGGGATCGGCTGCCCGATGACGGACAACGTGTCGTACACCTTCTCGCCGTTGTCCGAGCCGTCATAGACCATCAATTCCAGCACCGACTTGCCGGCGCGGGCGGCGGCGATGATGTGCTGGATCTGCTCGGTCGGGAATACGACCTTGCCGTCGAGGTTGAAGGTCTTGGCAACCGGCTGCTTCAGCTTGACCGTGATGCCGTCGCCGACCCGCTCGGCGACCCCGTCGATCGGCGCGGCGTCGGCATCGTTCATCCGGGTCTCGATCTTGAAGCGGTAGGTCTTGCCGGCGGCATCTTCCCAGGAGGTTGAACGCAGGTCGCTGAGCGTAAGCTTGCCCTCGCCGCTGTCGAGCTCCGAGACCTGGCGGAATTCGGATGTGTAGCCCTCGCAGGCACTGCCCGAGAAGCTGTAGAGAATGCGACCGCGCGCGGCGTTGATCGCATTGGACCCGCGCGACTTGACCAGCTTCAGGTCATACAGCGCCTGATGGGCGAGGAATGGCCCGTTGGCGGCCGCCAGCGCCGGTGCGCTTGCGAAGCCGGACCATCCCAGGGTCGCTGCAATCGAGAACGCCAGGGCGCGGGCCGGAATCGGAAACATGCTCGCCATTTGCCGTTTTCCTCGAAAGGGATTCGCCTACAGTAGTGACGGCGTTATTGCGTCGCAACTAGGGCGGCCTCCCGAAAGCAAGGATTTTGACGCCGAACCGCCTTGATTCCTGACATTCTTGCCGGTGACGCATGCCAGGCGGAACAAACGCGCAAGGTCTTCCCCAGGTCCTTGCACCGGGGGACGCGATGCGCGAAACCATGCGGGCCGGATCTTCGGATCAGGAGCAATCAAATCGGGGACATCAAAATGGCGGGAACGGTCGAACAGAAGCTTGCGGCGCAAGGCATCAGCCTGAGCGAACCCCGCGCGCCCGTGGCGAACTACGTCGGCTTCGTGCGCACCGGAAACCTGCTGTTTGTCTCGGGCCAGGTCTGCGCCAATGCGGAAGGCAAGTTGATCGCCAAGGGCAAGCTTGGCGCCGGCGTCACCATCGAACAGGGCTACACGGCGGCGCAGGGTTGCGCCGTCAATCTGCTGGCGCAAATCAAGGCCGCGCTCGGCGATCTCGACAAGGTGGTCCGCGTCGTTCGGCTCGGCGGGTTCATCAATTCGACGCCCGACTTCCTCGACGGACCCAAGGTGCTCAACGGCGCTTCCGACCTGATGGTCGCAGCCTTCGGCGACAAGGGCCGCCACGCCCGCACCACCGTCGGCGTCGCCTCCCTGCCCGCGGACGCCGCCGTCGAGGTCGACGGCATTTTCGAAGTATCCTGAGCGGAGCCGTGGCATGCGCGCGCCGGACTGGCTGACGGCGCGCCCGATCGCCCATCGCGGCTTGCACGATCTTGCCCGCGGCATCGTCGAGAACATGCCGGCGGCGGCGCAGGCCGCCATCGACGGCGATTTTTCCATCGAATGCGACATCCAGCTTTCGTCCGACGGCGAGGCGATGGTGCATCATGATGACGCGCTCGGCCGCCTCACCGAGGGCTCCGGCGCGCTGCTGGGCAAGACCGCGGCCGAGCTCAAGGCGGTCAGGTTCAAGCATACGCCGGAACGGATGATGACGCTCAGCGATCTCTGCGCGCTCGTCGCCGGCCGCGTGCCGCTGGTGATCGAGGTGAAAAGCCATTTCGATGGCGACCGAAGGCTGGTTAAGCGGATGGCCGACGTGCTCGCTTCCTATTCCGGTCCGGCCGTCGGCATGTCGTTTGATCCGGACCAGGTGCTGGCGCTGCGCCAGTTCATCCCCGGCCGTCCGCGCGGCATCGTGGCCGAGCGCGAATATGCCGCGGCGGATTGGCCGCAAGCCTCCGCCGAACAGCGCCGCGGCATGACGCAGCTCCGCCACGCTTTCCGTACCCGGCCTCACTTCGTCGCTTATTGGGTCAACGAGCTGCCCGCGGCGGCCCCCTGGATCGCCCGCAACCTGTTTTGCCTGCCGCTGCTGACCTGGACGGTGCGCACGCCGGAACAACGCCAACGGGCGGCCCGCCACGCCGACCAGATCATCTTCGAGGGGTTCGTTCCGGGAAGCTGATCGGCGCGCGCCACCTTGCGCTTGCGCGCCCAATGCACGATCTTTGCAAGGAGTTGGTCGCCATGGGCGATGGTTGGGCGATGGCTGCTCGCACGATGGGACCGGTCCGAATTTCTCGATGGCGTCATCCGAAATCACCCTCGAAGCCGTCCCCTCCGTCAGCGAGATCAAGGCTGCGGACTGGGACGCCTGCGCCCATTCAGGGCCGGATTCCGATAGCCTCGACAAGCTCGACACGCTGGCTGCGGTCGGGTCGCAAGGCGGTTCCTGCAAACCTGTCTATAACCCCTTCGTTTCCCATGCTTTTTTTGCCGCCGCGGAAGCTTCAGGCTCGGCCTGCGCGCGCACCGGCTGGGGGCCGCGGCATCTGGTGGCGCGGCTCGGCGGCGAAATCGCCGGCATCGTCCCCTGCTATCTGAAATCGCATTCCCAAGGCGAATACGTCTTCGACCGCGGCTGGGCGGATGCCTATGAGCGCGCCGGCGGACGCTATTATCCCAAGCTGCAGGTCTCGGTGCCGTTCACCCCCGCCACCGGGCCGCGGCTGCTGATCCGCGACGGCGTCGACCGCGAGCGGATCGGAACCGCGCTCGCCAGCGGCCTGATGGCGCTGTGCAACGCCACTGACGCCTCCTCCGTGCATGTGACCTTCGCCCGCGAGGCGGAAGCAAAATTCCTGGGCGAGCACGGTTTCCTGCAACGTAACGACCAGCAGTTCCACTGGCGCAATGCCGGCTATGGCAGTTTCGATGACTTTCTCACCTCGCTGAACTCGCGCCACCGCAAGGCGATCAAGCGCGAGCGGCGCGAGGCCACCGCCGCAGGGATCACCATCCACCGCCTGACCGGCGCCGACATCACCGAGGATGCCTGGGACGCGTTCTTCGCCTTCTACATGGAGACCGGCTCGCGCAAATGGGGCCGGCCCTACCTGACCCGAAAATTCTTCTCGCTGATTGGCGAGAGCATGGGCCGCGACGTGCTCTTGGTGATGGCCAGGCGCGACGGCCGCTGGATCGCCGGCGCCATCAACTTCATCGGCTCGGACACGCTGTTCGGCCGCAACTGGGGTGCGATCGAGCATCACCCGTTCCTGCATTTCGAGGTCTGCTACTATCAGGCGATCGAATTCGCGATCGAACGCGGCCTGAACACGGTCGAAGCCGGTGCGCAGGGCGAGCACAAGCTGGCGCGCGGCTACCTGCCACAAACCACCTACTCCGCCCACTACATTGCCGATCCGGGATTGCGCCGGGCGATTGCGGACTATTTGAAGCGCGAACGCGCCTATGTGGCCGAAGTCGGCCGCGAACTGGCTGAAGCCGGCCCGTTCCGCAAGGCCGCCGACGAGGCTTGACCTCATCGGCGATCAACATGAAATTCGGCCAGACCTCGAGGGACAAGACCATGCCCGCCTATGACACCAACAACCCCTTCGCAAGAATCCTGCGCGGCGAGTTTCCCTGCCACAAGGTCTATGAGGACGAGCACGTCCTGGCATTCCTCGACATCATGCCACGCTGCCCCGGCCATACGCTTGTCATCCCGAAGGCGCCGGCCCGCAACATCCTCGACATCACGGCTGACGACTATGCCCATGTCGCGCGCGGCGCCCACAGGATCGCCGCTGCCGCCATCAAGGCCTTCAACGCCGACGGCATCACCGTGCAACAGTTCAGCGAGCCCGCCGGCGGGCAGGTCGTGTTCCACCTGCACATGCATGTGATGCCGCGCCATGACGGCATCGCGCTGCTGCCGCCGGCCAGCCGCAAGGAAGATGTCAAGGTGCTGGAGGACAATGCGACCAGGCTGGTCGCGGCGCTGGGGTAGCTGGCCCTTCGTCATTGCGAGCGAAGCGAAGCAATCCATCATGCCACAAGCAATGAGTGGATTGCTTCGTCGCTATCGCTCCTCGCAATGACGGCGAAACTACTCTCCCTCCGTCTCGACGTCCCCACCCTTCGCCTGCGCCAATGGCGAGAACTCGCAGCGGTCGGGCTTGACGTCCAATAGCGGCGTTTCGTCAAGGCAGTCGAGGCCGCGCACCAAGATGGCGTTGCCCTCGATCGCGACGAACTTCACGATCGAGGTGCCGATCGGGTTCGGCCGCACCGGCGAGCGCAGCGAGAACGTACCGCGGGTCTTCTGGTTGTTCTTCGGGCTCTGCAGCACGAGGTCGCGGCGCGACTGATGCAGCCAGTAGATCACTTCGAGATACTCGTAGAAATCGACGCCCTTGATCGCAGGGACCCACGGCTCGAAAATCTCCAGCCGGCAGACCGGGCCGTCGTGACGGCCCTGTCGCGGGGTGTCCTGCCGAGATTTCCAGGGCGTGCGGATGCGGCCGATGAACACCAGCCCGGCGTCGCGGGGCGGCGGCATCTCGACGGTGAGTTCGCCCTCGCGGATCCCGGTCTTCTGAACCATCGTCTAATCCAGCGAAATGTTGAGCGTCTTGATCACGCCGGCCCATCGCGCCCGGTCGGTGGCGACGAATTTGTCGATCTCGGCCTGGCTCTTCGGACGCAACGGCGGGAAGCCGACCTTGTCGAGCGAGCCGCGGAAGGCCTCGTCGCTCAACGCCTTGTTCAGACTGGCGGTGAGCTTCCGCGCGATGTCATCCGGCAGCTTTGTCTGCGCGGCGACGCCGTACCACACGCTGACGCCGTAATCGGGATAACCGGCCTCGGCCATGGTCGGGACATCTGGCAGGTCGGCAACGCGCTGCGCCGAGCTGACCGCCAGCGCCCGCACCAGCCCGCCCTTGACCGGCGGCAGCGCGGTGCCGAGCGTATCAAACATCAGCTGGATGTTGCCCGACAACAGATCGGTCAGCGCCGGAGCTGCGCCCTTGTAGGCGACGTGGACCATGTCGACGCCGGCCATCTGCTTGAACATCTCGCCGGCCAGATGAATGGTGCCGCCGGTGCCGGCCGATCCGAAATTGAGTTTTCCGGGATTTTGCTTCGCGTAGGCCACGAACTCCGCCACCGTCTTGGCGGGCACGGCAGGGTGGACTTCCATCACGACCGGCAGGTCGGTGATCAGCGCAAGCAGGCGGAAGTCCCTCGCGGGATCATAGGGCAATTTCTTGTAGAGCATCGGGTTGAGCACGATGATCGAGGCCGCCGTGAAGAACAGCGTGTAGCCGTCGGGCTCGGCGCGCGCCGCCGCGTCCGCGCCGATCGCGCCTTGCGCGCCGGCCTTGTTCTCGACCACGACGGTCTGCTTGAGGTCGCGGCTGAGATAGTCGCCGACCATGCGGCCGAGCACGTCGGTCGGGCCGCCCGCGGCGTAGGGCACGATCAGCCTGATCGGACGCGTCGGATAGTCGGCCGCCTGCGCCAGCGGCGCGGCGCAGAGAAAACTGCACGCGAGCGCCGCTAGTTTGATCCAGTTCATGGTGTCTTCCCCGCTGTTTTCATTGCCAGTTTCTTTGCGCTGTCAGGGGCGGACAGTACCGGATTATCCGCACTCTGCAATCAACCGAGCCACCAATTCCCCGCCACCAGGACGATCTCGCCGCCGACAACGCCGGCAAAGATCGATCGCCGGGTCAGGACGAAGACGGCAAATCCCCCGGCGACCGCGCCGTAGCGCAGCGCATCCGGCACGCTGGCCAGCGCGCCAGGCGGTTGGACCAGGATTTGCGCAATGACCCCGGCGAGGATCGCGGTCGCCACCGCCCTCACCCACACCAGCAGTTCGGAGCCCTCGTCGACGCCGGCGCCGAACCAGAGCCCGGCCATGCGCCAGATTTCGTTGGGCAGGAAGCCGGCGATCACCAGGATCAACAGCGCCTGGGGGCTGCCAAAGAACTCGCTCATGCACGCACCCTTCCCCGCCACCAATGCGCGCCATAGGCGATGGTGCCGGCCGCGATGCCGCTGAGCAGGACATCGACGCCGGTCTGCAACATCGACACCAGCGGAAACAGCGCCAGCCCGAGCGCCAGCGCCAGCACGTCCGACAATTGGCGGCAGTTGCGCGCGGTCGAAAGCAGGAACGCCAGCGGCGTCAGCAGCAGGATCGCCGCCGCAAACAACGGCGGCAGGTTGGCGGCAAGGCCGTAGCCGAGCGCGGTGGCGGCGAGACAGACGACGAGAAGCCCGCAGCCGAGCCCGTGGGTGAATGCAATGCGCCGCGCGCGCGGAACCTGCGGCAGCAACCGGTAGCACTCGACCCACAGCGTGACAGCGATGAAATGCGCCACCAGCACGAGGTGCCGGCGCTTTGTCTGCGGCGTCCGCAGCAAGGGCAGCACCGACACCACCATCGGAAACAACCGGATCGCGCTCAACGTGACCGCGATGGCCGCCTGCACCGCGGTCGCTCCTGAACCCAGCGTCGAGATCAGGATGATCTGCGCCGGCCCCGCCCACACCAGCAGCGTGCTGCCGAGCACCCACCCCAGGCTGAACTGGCTGTCATGGGCCAGCGCGCCGATGCCGAGATAGGTCGCAAACAGCACCAGCGTCAGCACCGTGGACGCAACCGAGCCCATGCCCCACGCGAAGGCGCGCAAGGGGCTGTGCCATTGGGGGGAGTCGAGCGGAGGCAGCGGCAATTGAGACCGATGGGATTTGACTGGTTGCCAGCATAGGGCTGACCAAAGCGTCGGGCGTCAAGCAAGCGGCAGCACAAGGCGGTTATGCAGTGCGTTGATAAGGAAACATTGTCATTCCGGGGCGATGCGAAGCATCGAACCCGGAATCTCGAGATTCCGGGTCTGGTCCTTTCGGACCATCCCGGAATGACGAAGCACATGCATCATCCCTGCACGCCCCGGTTCCGCAGCACAAAGCACGCCTGGCCCGCTTTGCGGATACGGTTGCAAAGCTCGTCGGCGGCGGGCCGGGTGTCGGTGCCGATCCGCACCTGGTAGAATGCGCGGGTGCCGCGGCTGCGCATCACCGAGGAAAGCAGGCTCGGATCCCGATCGCTAATCACCGGGCCAAGACGTTTCATCGCGCGGGCGTACATCGCAAGCGCCCTGTCGCGGCTGAACCCGGCCGCGAGCTGCACGCCCCACAATTTGGCCGCGCCAAGCCTGACGCGTTGCTCAAGCCCGGTCACGAACGGATTGGGGGCGCGCTGGAGCAAGGCCATCAGATCACGGCAGCTTGACGGCGAAGCCTGCTCGGGCATCTTCCCGGTCCGTCCCGCCGCCGCCCACGCTTCGACGGTCGATCCGGTGATGGCGACCACGTAGCTGCGGGTTTCCTGCGGCATGTAGCCTGTTCCCGCGAGCCATTCCTGCACCCGGCGCGGACCGGCATTGTAAGCTGCCGCCGCGAGGCCAAGATTGCCGAACTGGTCGCGCAGCTCCTGCAGGAACTCGGCGGATTTCGGCAACGCCTGCACCGGATCGAACGGATCAAGCAACCGCCGCTCGCTCGCGGTGCCCGGCATGAACTGGGCGATCCCCTGCGCGCGCTGGCCATTGCGCGTCACCGGCCCCACCGCATCGGGCTGAAAGCGGCTTTCCTGCCAGATCACGCGGGCGAAAAACTCCAGCGGCAGGCCCGATGCCTTCGCCGCCGATTCGATCATCAGGCACATCGCTTCGCGCGCATGGCTCTCGCGCGCGACTTCGGGCGGCTTCTGGACGGGGATCGCCGGTTCCTCGACGCTGGGGCGGGCGGCATCGGCCGTCACAGGCCTCGCGTCCTCCGCGATCGCCGGCGTAAATGCGCAGGAAATCAATACCATGCAGGCTATGGCGGTGAAACGCTGACCTCGTGGCATGGCAGATTGGTCCGAACAGATAGAACCCTCTCAACGAATATGGCGCTCCGATGTATCCGGCTCCCCGCTCCCGAGGCCTCTTTTTTTGCAGGAAGAAGCCCGAATCCGCGCCGCCGGGCCGGCCTATGGGTTTACGTTAACGCCGTATTTTGCCCGTCCCGGCCTTTCGCTGGGAGCAAAGCGGCGTAAAGGTCCGGCCTTGTTTTCGGAGATTTTCAATGCAGGACCGACGCGAACACAGGCGCGACAAGGTGATGTATGGCGGCGTCGCCGAGATCGGCGAGCATGGCGCCAGGCGTGAATGCATCGTCCGCAACATTTCAGATCAGGGTGCGGCCATCGAGTTCAGCAACCCCGTCCGCCTGCCAAGGGAGCAGCTTTCACTCCGGGTCGCGCGCAAGGGCCGCGCCTTCCTCGCCAGGGCCGTGTGGTGGCGGGACAATTTCGTCGGCGTCGCCTTCCGCGCCGAGTCCCCCGTCGAACCTGTATCCGACCTCGACGAGCGGCTGCGCCAGAGCGAGATCAAGAAGCAGCAATTGCAGCGGCGCATCCAGAAGCTGCTCGACGAACGCTGAGGCAGCGCCACCGGTCAGGCCGATACGGCAAGAAAAAGACCGGCTGCTGAGCCGGCCCAGATTGATTACAAACCCCTCGATTTTTGGCAGCAGCTAAAGTCGAGGGATTTTGATTCCGGTTTGTTCGCGATCTGAGTCTGTGACGTTCCGCGAATCTTGAGTGATTTCTAGGTTCGCCGAGGTTTGTCAGCAGTCTGGACCGGCTGCTGAGCCGGCCTTTTCTTTGCATCATCGATTGAACCCGTCTATCACACCTTCACCAGCGGTCCGCGCGAGGCCGGCCCCTTGGAGCCGCCGCCGTTGGAGCCGCCTGGCTTCGGCTTGCGCGGCGCCGGTCGCTTGCGTGCGCCGGGCAGCTTTTCCGGCTTCGGCGTCACCGGCCCCTGAACGAACTCGAAGCCGATCTTGTCCTTGCCCTCGGTACTCGCCTCGTCCTGGACCAGCACGACGCGGACATGGCCGCCGCCCTTGAGCTGACCGAACAGCAATTCATCAGCTAGCGGCTTCTTGATGTGTTCCTGGATCACGCGCGACATCGGACGGGCGCCCATCTGCTCGTCGTAACCGTGCTCGATCAGCCAGGCCTTGGCCGGTTCCGACAGTTCGATGGTGACGTCGCGGTCGGCGAGCTGCGCCTCGAGCTGCAGCACGAACTTCTCCACCACCATGCCGATGACCTCGGCATTGAGATGGGCGAACGAAACGATCGCATCCAGCCGGTTGCGGAATTCCGGCGCGAACTGCCGGTTGATCGCCTCGTGATCGTCGCCTTCGCGCTTGTTGCGCGTGAAGCCGAAGGCCTGGCGGGCAAGGTCGGCCGCCCCGGCATTCGTGGTCATGATCAGGATCACGTTGCGGAAGTTTACCTGCTTGCCGTTGTGGTCGGTGAGCCGGCCATGGTCCATGATCTGCAGCAGCACATTGTAGAGATCAGGATGCGCCTTTTCGATTTCGTCGAGCAGCACCACGCAATGCGGATGCTGGTCGACGCCGTCGGTCAGCAGGCCGCCCTGGTCGAAGCCGACATAGCCGGGAGGCGCGCCGATCAGGCGCGACACGGTGTGACGCTCCATGTATTCGGACATGTCGAACCGGATCAACTCGACACCCAGCGAAGCCGCGAGCTGCTTTGCCACTTCGGTCTTGCCGACGCCGGTCGGACCGGAGAACAGGTAGGAACCGATCGGCTTCTCCGGCTCGCGCAGCCCTGCCCGCGCCAGCTTGATCGACGCCGACAACGCCTCGATCGCCTTGTCCTGGCCGAACACCACGCGCTTGAGGGTCTGCTCGAGATGTTTGAGCACCTCGGCATCGTCCTTCGAGACGCTCTTGGGCGGAATCCGCGCCATGGTTGCGATCGTGGTCTCGATCTCCTTGATGCCGATGGTCTTCTTGCGCTTGTTCTCGGCTACCAGCATCTGCGCCGCGCCTGATTCGTCGATCACGTCGATCGCCTTGTCGGGCAGCTTGCGGTCGTGGATGTAGCGCGACGACAATTGCACCGCCGCCTCGATCGCCTCGTTGGTGTATTTCAGCCGATGGTAATCCTCGAAATAGGGCTTCAGCCCCTTCAGGATCGCGATTGCGTCTTCCACCGTCGGCTCGTTGACGTCGATTTTCTGGAACCGGCGCACCAGGGCGCGGTCCTTTTCGAAATGCTGGCGGTATTCCTTGTAGGTGGTCGAACCCATGCAGCGGATGGTGCCCGACGCCAGCGCCGGCTTGAGCAGGTTGGATGCATCCATCGCGCCACCCGAGGTGGCGCCGGCGCCGATCACGGTGTGAATCTCGTCGATGAACAGGATCGCGTTCGGATGCGCTTCCAGTTCCTTCAGCACCTGCTTCAGGCGCTCCTCGAAATCGCCACGATAGCGCGTGCCCGCGAGCAAGGTGCCCATGTCGAGCGAGAACACAGTGGCCGCGGCCAGCACTTCCGGCACTTCCGAATCGACGATTCGCTTGGCGAGCCCTTCGGCAATCGCGGTTTTGCCAACACCGGCCTCGCCGACGAACAGCGGGTTGTTCTTCTGGCGGCGGCACAACACCTGGATCGCACGGTTGATCTCGGCATTGCGCCCGATCACCGGGTCGATCTTGCCGTCACGCGCCTTCTTGTTGAGGTTGACGCAATAGGTATCGAGCGCCTCCCCTTTCTTCTTGGAGTCGTCGTTGCCCTTGGTTTCGGTTTCCTCGTCGACGCCGCGGACCGGCCGCGCTTCCGAGACTCCCGGCCGCTTGGCGATGCCATGGCTGATATAGTTGACCGCGTCGTAGCGCGTCATGTCCTGCTCCTGCAGGAAATAGGCGGCATGGCTCTCGCGCTCGGCGAAGATCGCAATCAGCACATTGGCGCCGGTCACTTCCTCGCGGCCCGAAGACTGGACGTGGATCACCGCGCGCTGGATCACGCGCTGGAAGCCCGCGGTCGGCTTGGCGTCGTCGCCGCCGTCGGTCACCAGGTTCTCGAACTCGGTCTCGAGATAGTTGACGAGGCTGGTGCGCAGCTTGTCGAGATCGACGCTGCAGGCCCGCATGACCGCCGCGGCATCCGAGTCATCGATCAGCGACAGCAGGAGGTGTTCGAGCGTCGCATATTGATGATGACGCTCGTTCGCGATCGCCAGCGCACGATGCAGGGATTGTTCAAGGCTTTGGGAAAAAGTTGGCATTCGCGTCCTCTATGGGCCCCGCTCATCATGATCGCCATTACCCGGTCAGGCAACAACAACCTTCGTCGTCCCCCGTCATATAGTTACGCTCGATCATGGCGAAAGCCCGGCTCCCGCATGCGTGATTTGCCCTGGATCGACACACGCTGCGACGGCCGAACATAGCCTGCCAACCATCGGAAAAACATCGTCCGGCATCCGGACGAAAAATCCGCGACCCGTTGCCGTATTAGCCGGGTCGCCGGTCATGCGCGGCTACTTCTTTTCCATGACGCATTGCAGGGGATGCTGGTGCTTGCGCGCGAAATCCATCACCTGCGTGACCTTGGTCTCGGCAATCTCATAGGTGAAAACGCCGCACTCGCCGATCCCGTGGTGGTGGACGTGAAGCATGATCTTGGTGGCTGCTTCCGCGTCCTTCTGAAAGAACTTCTCCAGCACGTGAACGACGAACTCCATCGGCGTGTAGTCGTCGTTCAAGATCAGCACGCGATACAGGTTCGGACGCTTGGCCTTCGGCTTGACCTTGGTAATGACCGACGTCGAAGTCCCGCCGGTTCCGGCGTTGCGGTTCCCGCCATTGCTCGTTCGGGGAGCAACCCGGGCTGACTTGGCCGACGCGGACGAGCAAGCTTTTAAAGTTAACTGCAACATGGCTCAGGCAATTCGCATTCCCAAGGGAAACAGGACAGAACACGCTGGCGGCGTTGGCGGCGAGCTTCGGAAAGCCGCCGCGAAGAGCCAGCCACGCGTTCCGGATCGTGGCTCCCGGTCCGACCCCTTGGCCGGATCGGAAGCTGGAATATGGGCCTGCCGCCGGACCGCCGCAAGCGCACAAAAGCTGCCCGGCGCGACCCGCGACCGGCCCGATTCCCGGCTCCAGCGCTCAGGACAAAGGTTAATCGTTTCTGATCGCTTTGACAAAGGAAGGGTGTTGGCCGTTCAGCGGCTGTTGAGGATAGCGGGCTTTGCGGAGCCTCGAATCGGCGATCCCGGGCTTTGACCCGTGTTTCGTGGAACAGATTTACCTGCTGTTTAGCCGCTTGGGCGGAAATGCCCGTAGAAATCACATAGCGGTGACAGCAATGCTCGTTAGGTCCATTTTCGGTTGCGTCCGCGCCGCCACAGGCCGGTTCGCCAGCGCCAAAGACGGCAATATCGCGGTCCTGTTCGCGATCGCAGCGGTGCCGGTGCTGAGTTTCGTCGGGGCGGCGATCGACTACACCCGCGCCAACAGCGCCCGCTCGTCGATGCAGGCAGCCCTCGATTCGACGGCGCTGATGCTGTCGAAGGACCTGAGCGACGGCACGATCACGACTTCGCAGATCACGCAGCGGGCCGAGGATTATTTCAGGGCTCTGTACACCAATACCGACGCCAAGTCGGTGGCGGTCAATGCGACCTACACGGCCGCGGCCGGCAACGGATCGACCATTCTGATCAACGGCTCCGGGCTAGTCAATACGGACTTCATGAAGATCGCCGGCTTCCCGAACCTGAACTTCAACGCCAGTTCCACCTCGGCCTGGGGCAACGTGCGCATGCGCGTGGCGATGGCGCTCGACGTCACGGGATCGATGGCGTCCGACGGCAAGATGCCGGCGATGCAGACCGCCGCCAAAAGCCTGATCGACCAGTTGAGCGCCATCGCCAAGAATCCCGGCGACATCTACATTTCGATCGTTCCGTTCGCCAAGGACGTCCACCTCGGTAGCTCCTACTACAACCAGACCTGGATCGACTGGAGCCGCTGGGAAAGTGCCAATCAGACCATGGGGACGTGCAGCACCCCCAGTTACACAACCAAGAATTCGTGCCTAACCGCCGGCAGGGTCTGGACGCACGACCGCAGCAGATGGACCGGCTGCGTCACCGACCGCGATCAGAATTTCGATACCATGAACACGACGCCGACCGCGGCGAACGCGCCGACCATGGTTGTCGCCGAGGAGTATGTTTCCGGTTCCGAGAGATACTGCAGGACGGGCAACGACCCCTATCTGCATCCGATCATGCCGCTCAGCTACGACTGGGCTACGCTCAAGACCGCGATCAACAATCTGGCGCCCACCGGCATGACCAACCAGGGCATCGGTCTCGCCTGGGGCTGGCTGACGCTGGGCGCGGGCGCGCCGTTCAACGCGCCGGCCAAGGACGCCAACTACACCTACAAGGAAGCCATCATCCTGCTGTCGGACGGCCTGAACACGCAGAACCGCTTTAGCACCAACACGGCCCAGATCGACGCTCGCCAGAAGATGCTCTGCGACAACGCCAAGGCGGCCAACATCACGATTTATACCGTTCAGGTCAATACCGGCGGCGATCCGGAGTCAGCCGTGCTCAAGAACTGCGCCAGCGGCGTCGACAAGTTCTTTCACATCAAGTCCGCCAACCAGACCTTGTCGGTGTTCAATTCGATCGGCGCCTCGCTCGCCAAGCTGCGCGTCGTGAAATAAGCGGCCGCGCGCCTCCATTCAGAAAAAAGCCCGGCCAATCACGGCCGGGCTTTTGTTTTCGAGTTCATGGAGTTCTCGCCTCGGCGAGAAAATGGTTCCCGCCGAGGTCAAACCGTGTGGATCAGCGCGCCGCCGGCGTGAACTTCGCAATCAGGCCTTCGTAGGGCTTGTAGGCCTGCTTGGCGAGATCGGTGTAAAGGCCGGCGATCTTCTGGGCCTCCGCAACGAAGGTCTCGTAGGACGAGCGCGCGAATTCGGTCTGCGCTTCGATCACCTTGTCCGGCGACTTCACGCCGGAAATCTTTTCAACAAACGATTTGGTGTCTTCGAACGACTTCTTGGCGTAGTCGCCATAGGCGGTAGCGATCGCCTGGACGCCGCTCTGCATGCTGCTCGCCGAAGCGGCGATCGATTCGAGTTGGTCTTTTCCGAAATTCTGGATCTCTTCAACCTTGGCCATGATCGAGTCCTTTCCCAGACTGAATATGCAATTGCCGGGAGGTTCCGGCTCACTGGATCACTCATATGTGCATCGCACAATAATGTCAACAATTTTTGTGCATCGCACAATTACAGCCTTCTTGGCGGGCGAATCAACGGCTACCCGGCAACGGTTCATTAATGTTTTGGAAACCCGCTGCGCCTAACCTCATCAGGGGCTCCTTCGCGCCCCGGCACCTGGCTCGAAAGCTGCTTGTGAACAATAGCTTAGCTTCAACTGCGACTTGATCGACCGACCACGCCAGGTTCGGGGGCAGGATCGAAGCATAAGGCGGAACCGATCGGGGCTTATCGGGCACAATTTTGCCTCACGAGCCGGTGATCAAGATGCAAATTCGGACGGGGAAGTAGATGTTTCGTACAAACTTGGCTTCCTCGCGGGGGTTGCGACTTTGGGCGCTCGGGCTCGCTACCCTGACCACGGCGATCTTGATGAGCAGCGAGAGCGCCGAAGCCCGCCGCAGCAAGCATCGCCATAGCACCGCCCGCGAAAGCTACAGTCCGCAATTCTCTTCGATCATTGTCGACGCCAATTCCGGCGCGGTACTCGCCTCGAACAATCCCGACGCTATCCGGCGTCCGGCGTCGCTGACGAAGATCATGACGCTCTATTTGCTGTTCGAGCGCCTCGAAGCCGGCAAGATGAAGCTCGATACTGAAATGGAAGTGTCGGAACGCGCCGCCGAACAGGCTCCGACCCGGCTCGGCCTGCGGCCCGGCCAGACCATCAGGGTCGATGACGCCATCAAGGGCTTGGTGACACGCTCGGCCAACGACGCCTCCGTCGTGATCGCGGAGGCCATTGCCGGCGACGAAGCCGAGTTCGCCCGGCTGATGACGCGCAAGGCGCGCGCGCTCGGGATGACCAAGACCGTCTATCGCAACGCCTCCGGCCTGCCCAACGACGATCAATTGACCACGGCGCGCGATCAGGCGACGCTCGGCCGGGCGATCCAGGATCGTTTCCCGCGCTATTATCGCTACTTCTCCACCACCGCGTTCCATTTTCGCGGCCAGTCGATCCGAAGCCACAATCGCCTGATCGGCAAGGTCGAAGGCGTCGATGGCATCAAGACCGGCTACACCAGGGCGTCCGGCTTCAACCTCGTAAGCTCGATGCGCCGCGGCAACCGCCATATCGTGGGCGTCGTGCTCGGCGGCCGCAGCGCCGGTTCGCGTGACGCCGTCATGCGCAACCTGCTCGCCGAAAACCTCGACAAGGCGGCGACCAAACGCACCGTTGCCGCGATCGTTGAGCGCAGCCCCGCCGACGGCGTCAACGATGTGGCCGAAGCCGCCCACAGGCCAGTTGCAACGGTTCAGCTCAACGGCGCCATCGCAACCGACGAACCGACGCCTGCGGGCCAGCCCGCAACCCGCGCCATCGCGCCCAAACCGTCGCTCTTGGCGGCCGCCGCCGCAGCGCTACCGCCGTCGTCCGCCAAGCCTGAACCCGCGCCATTGACCAGCGGCGTGATTCAGACCCCGCCGATCGCCGCGATCCCAGGCTCTGCCGAACCGATGAAGCCGGTCAAGGTCAAGACGGTCCAGGTCAAGGCCGGACCGATCAGGTTGGCCTCGGCGGGTCCTGCCCAGCCGGGGGCTCCGGTCACCACCAACGCCATACCGCTGCGCGCTGACGTCGCCGAGACCTCGAGCGCGGTGGCGGCGAAGGTTGCGGAGATCAACCAGGCCGAGGCCCCCAGGGTAGCGATGCCGCCGCAACCGGCCAATCACGGCACCGGGAACGGCATACTCGGCGTGTTACCCGCCTCGAGCCTGACGGCCGCACGCGCGCAAACCGCCGCACCGCGAGCCACGACGTCGCAGGCCATGGCCTATGCCGATCCGGCTTTACGATCGCCACCTCAGACGGTGCAGCAGAACGCCGCCAGCAAGCCTGCGGTCCCGGTCGTGGCCCGCACCGGGTGGATCATTCAGGTGGGCGCGCTGGAAAGTGAAAACGAAGCCAGGCAACGCATCGATCTCGCCCGCACCAAGGCCAGCAGCCTGCTCAGCAAGGCCGATCCGTTCACCGAGCCGGTGGTCGCCAAGGACAACCGCACCCTGTTCCGAGCCCGTTTTGCCGGTCTCGAACGCGATCAGGCCGAAGCGGTCTGCCGTACGCTCAAGCGCGCCGAAATGTCCTGCATCACCGTTCGCAATTGAACGAACCCGTTTGGAAACGCAACGCCGGCACCGCAAGCGCCGGCGTTGTGATTTTGAAGACACAGTCTCTTGAAGACACAGTCCTGGGCGACGGTGAACAATCGACCGGGCAAAAACTTCTCGTCAAGCATTTGCGGTTAGGTTTTTGGAGAACGGAGATCGACCACGCCGGCTAACGGCGGGCGACATGGGGCCTCGGTCAGAGAACGACACGGAAGCAGTTCTGGGTTTGTAGCGTCGGTAGCGTGAGCCGGAGTCAACTGAGATGCGCGCGAAGCAGAGTATCCTTGGCCTCGTTTACTCGGGCGGCGAGGTACGTCGATCCCCCCTGGTCGGGATGCAGTTTCTTCATCAGCGCGCGGTGCGCCCGGCTGATGTCGTCGCGCCCCGCTCCCGGCTGCAGGCCAAGGATCTGATAAGCTTCCTCTTCCGTCATTTTTCCGGTCGCCGTCGCGCGGCGCTGCCCCGCTGCCGCATCACCTTGCGCGTCCTGACGCCAGGCGGGAAACCGGCGGTCCAGATAGCTCTCAAGTAGCGCGACGCTCTCGGCGTCAAAGCCCGCCATCATTGCCACCAATTGCGGCAGATCAAACTCCGCGAGCGAACGCCCGGCATTCGGCCCAACCACGATCCGGCCCGACAGCTCACCGCTGTCGTGATCAAGGCTCATGTCGAGAAACGGCGAGCGGACGCGCGAGGCCTGTCCCGAGGAGCGTTCCGCACCACGACCAAAGATTCCGCCGATACTGCTGAAGCCTGACGATCCGAACGGCGACCATCCGAGCAGGCCGGCGCCGAAAAGGCCGAGCGGAATCGCCACCGCCAGTTCGCCCCGCAGGCCGGTGAAGGCCGCGACCGCAAGCGCGACCACGCCACCTGCGATCTTGATCCCGCGCGCGAGCAAGACCGGGTTGGCTGCACGAAACATCTGCAGCAGCAGATAGAGCAGGACAATGGCGACGACGCCGGCAATCAGGGTTGGCATGACTGCAATATAGTCACATCGGCGCCGAAAAGCACCGCAGGCCGCCTGTCCAAAGCCGGTCCCGTCGTCACTTCATCTGGCCAATCAGCCTGGCGGCGCCGCCTGTGGTTTTCGAGAGCGCCTGCAACGCCTTTCGCCCGCCGGCGGCATAGGCTGCGGCGGCGCGCAGCAGTTCGCGCAACTGCGCCGCCGCACCGGGATCGAACCTGCACCACGCGCCGCCGGTAAGCCGCGCGATCTCGCGAAACGCCTGTTCGGCCGCGATGTCGTGGCCTTCCTGAAACATGAACACCGGCACCTTGAGCAGCCCGAGTTCGCCCGCCTTGGCGCAGAGGTCGTCGACCGGCTCTTCGATGGCGTCGCCGACGAACACCACGGCGCGCACGCCTGACGCGACCGCCTCGCGGCGCACCTCCGACAGCACCTTGCCGATCTGGGTATTGCCACCCTGGCAGTCGATCTTGCCCATCAGCCTGGCCAGCTCAGCGGAATCGGAAATCCAGCGCGTGGCCCGGCATTCGTTCAAACCGCGGTAATAGACCAGTCGGATATCGAGACTGCCCAGCGAAGCCGCCTCGCGGAACATATCAGCCTGCAACGCGCAGGCCATGTCCCAGGTCGGCTGCCGACTCATGGTGGCGTCGAGCGCAAACACCAACCTTCCCCTTGCTCCCGCCTGGTGCGGCGACATCGCCCGCGCCCTGGCCACAAAGGCCGCGATTTCTTCGGCCGCGGAAGGCCTCGCTTCCGGCAAGGGCGTTTCGGTACCATGCGCCGAGGCGAGGTCACCTGTCGATTTCGGTTTGCTGGGTTGGCCGGCCATAAGCATTTGCAATCTGCTATGCGCTGTATGTGGGACGACGAGCCAGGCAGGTCAATGCGTTTGGCGGGCGAACCAAGGATCCGCACCGGCGATCCCCGGGCTGCGCTACGACAAACCGTCAGTTAGTAACCGGTCGGTTCTTCGACGCCGGGCTGCTCGCCAGTGGGGCCGGCCCCGGCAGCGGCACGGGCCCCGGACTGGTGGTGAGGATGTCCGGCACTTTCGTCGGGACGGGCTTCAACGCGCTCCTGTCGGCTTCGGCAAGGAACTTGTCGAGCATGCCCTGGATCGACGCCTTGGCTTCGTCGGGCCCGGTGTCGCGCATGTCGTTATGCCGGAAGCCGGTGTTCACCACCGTAATGCCGGCCTGTTCGCACTGCTCGTCGTCGGGCACGACGCCAGGGTCGGGCTTGAACTGCGTGTCCTTGGATCGGAACGACAGGATCTTGAACTTGCCGTCGGTCAGGAACGGTACGCGCAGATTGTCCAGCGTCACAACCTTCTTGACCTCGTCGGGATAGGTCCTGGCGAAATACATCGAGATGTCGCCGCCCATGGAGTGGCCGACCATCGTTACCTTCTCGTAGTCGGCATTGGGCTGGATCTTCTTCATTTCCCCAATGGCGAAATGAATGTTGGCGACGCCGCGCTGGATCTGCGGCAGACGGCCGACATAGAGTTCGCCCACCTTGGTCACCATCGGCGGATCGGTCGGCAGGTCATGCTGCGGGCTGATCGCCAGATAACCGCGTGCGGCAAAGGCGTTTGCGAGAAACGAATACTCGGTGTGCTTGACCGTATTGCCGTGATTGAGAACCGCGACCGGCAACTTGATCAGGCCGGCGTCGGCCTGCATCGCCTTGTCGCGGCGAACGGCGATGTTGACCGCCACCAGGCGATTGTCGCGCGAGGCATCATGGAAGGCGATGGTTTCATGACGGATCGCCCACTTGCTCGCGGTGAAATACCCGACAGCAACCAGCACGGAAAGCGAAAGCAGAACAATAATTCCACGTTTCATGTTCTTCCCAGCGCCCCCTTTCAGGGCCATCGACTTCGGAGATTCCTCCGTCTCCGTTGAATGATATATGTCACGGTATGGTGACATAAAGACCAAAAGCTGTGAATTCGCCGCCCGATTATTGTGCGATGCACATATCGAAGGCGCAGACGCCAACAAACCTGAATCTAGCCTGCTTCATCCTACGACGCCTCCCCTCGCGGATCGGTTCGATCATTGCATAAGAATCGAATGAAAACGGGAGAATCGAATGAAAACGGGGTTCCAGCTCAGCCTGGCCCGGGGCATCCCGATCGCCCGTCGGTAATCTCGTAATGCGCGGAACCAGCAAGGGCTTTCGCTTACCGGGCGGAGAAAAGCCTCTCCTAAGCGCTGATGATGTCGTGGATTTCGAGCGGCTGGTCGACCTGGGTGAACCATTCGGCGCGATTGGCCGCCCGGCGGCGGCCACGCTCGTCGAGCGGCAATTTGAGCTGGCGCAACAGGCTCGTGACTTCCTCACGGGCGGTCACATGACCCATGCTCGGCCGCGTTCCCAGCGTCGCTTCGTCGATGTCGTCGAGCGCCGTCAACCCGCGCGGGAAGAACTCCCGGTAAACCACCCGCTCTCCGAACCCGTCGATCGCACGGAAACCGAGCCGCAGCGATAGCTCCCTGAGCCCGTCAGCGACGAGCTGCTTGTTGCGCGAGCCGATCATCGACAGGCGGTTGCGCACCACGATCCAGTCGGTGGTGGAACCATCGATCTGACGGCGCTTGCGTCTGAACTCGCGCACCATCTCCGCGTAATGGCTCTCGCCGGTCACCGAATAGGTGGCGGGATCGACGGTGCCGAGCACGTCGAAGTCAAGGAAGCTGTCATTGATCGGCGTCACCAGCGTATCGGCCATCGAATGCGCCAGCCGCATCAGGTAGGAGTCCGAACCGGGCGTATCGATGACGATGAAGTCGTAGGCACGCTCGACCGTGCTTACCGCTTCCATGAATTGCTGGAACTCGGCGTTCTCATTGTCGGCGATCTGCATGGTCTCGCCGAGCCTGATGCAGCAATGCACGGGCATTTCGAGATTGAGCCCGGTGCGACGCGCCCAGGCGCTGCGGTTGGCGAGGTAGCGGGTAAAGCTTTGCTGGCGGCAGTCGAGGTCGATAGTGGCGACGCGCTGTCCGGCCTTCATCAGGGCGACCGCGATATGCAGTGCCGTGGTGGACTTCCCCGACCCACCCTTTTCGTTGCCCAGCACGACCACATGTGCCGAGCCCGATTGCCCCTGACTAGTCTGAACCAGCATGACTCGACCCCTGTTCGATATCTTCAAATCGCGCGCGGCTGCGGTCAAGCGAAATGCGCGACGACGCTTTCGAATCGCGCTGCGACTGCCTTTATGATGAATCAACTGGAGGCGCGGCGGCTATTTCAACGTCGGCGACCGACACCGGCTGGTGCGATACGTTCGGGAGCGCTTGCGCGCAGCTGCCGCGACTGGCCTTCACGGGCTGCCTTGGCGCTCATGTTTCGTCCTTGTAAGGTCGCGGTGTCCACCGATCGCCAACAAGGCTCTTCCCCACCCCGCACACTGCAACAGATCGAGTCCCGATGTCGCGAAATCCCATGGTCGTCCGTACCGTTCCCGCCCTGCGCCGCGCCCTCGATGGTCTGCGAACGCGCAGAGCCACCATCGCGCTGGTGCCAACCATGGGAGCACTTCACGACGGACATGTGTCGCTGGTGCGGCAGGCCCGGCGCCGGGCGCAAAAAATCATCGTTTCGATCTTCGTCAATCCCGCGCAGTTCGCGCCCACCGAGGATTTCGGTTCCTATCCGCGAACCTGGAACGCCGACGTCGCCAAACTCGCCGCTGAAAAGGTCGACCTGATCTGGAATCCGGACGTCAAGGCAATGTACCCGGATGGCTTCGCCACCCGGATCGTGCCCGAAGGCCCCGCCGCCGCCGGTCTCGAGGACCGGTTCCGGCCGCATTTCTTCGGCGGCGTCGCCACCGTGGTGGGCAAGCTGTTTACGCAGTGCCGTCCGGATGTTGCGGTCTTCGGCGAAAAGGATTTCCAGCAATTGCGGGTGGTGACGCAAATGGCGCGGGACCTCGACCTCGGCGTCCGCGTGATCGGTTCGCGCACCGTGCGCGAGCGCGACGGGCTCGCGATGTCCTCGCGCAACGTTTACCTCTCGGCCGAACAACGACTGACGGCGCCGACGCTGTACCGCGTCATGAAGGAAAGCGCCAAACAGCTCAAGGCCGGCGACGACTTTGCAAACGTGATGGCCGCCGGCCGCGAGCTGATCGCCCGCGCCGGCTTCGTTCCCGATTATTTCGAGGCCCGCCACGCCGAAACGCTGGCGCCGGTTGCTTCGATGCGGGAGGGGCCGGTGCGGATTCTGGTCGCCGCCAAACTCGGCGAGACCCGCCTGATCGACAATATCGCGGTCTAGCTCAGAGCGGTCCGCCCTGCCCGCGTCACAGCAATCCGAGATCGCGCAGTTCCCGGCGCATCGGCTCCGGCATCGCCGCCACGCTGGCGGCCGAGGACCGCGTGAGGTCGGGGGGTGCTGAGTCTTCGCTGAGATAGCGCCAGCCCTGGAACGGGCGCATCGGCCGCGGCGCGACCGCAAAGACCTTGGGCTGCATCACCAGGCGACAGCGGCCGATCCCGTCCTTGTCGCGGAACGGCTCGATCGCGATGATCTTTTCGCGCGCGGCGATTTCCCCCTTGATCACCCAATAGAGCGAGCCGCCGGCCAGGATTTCGCCGTCGCGCTTCGGGGTCATCCGCGTGACATGGACATGACGAAGCGGCAGGCCCTTTTTCCGGGCAGTCGCCATCCGCTCGGCAACCCAGGACTTGAGTTCCTTGACCGACTCGCAGCCGACGGCAAGCTTGATGAGATGAAGCGGCATGCTGGGCGATTTAGCCGCCTGCGCGCGCTTTGGAAAGGTCACTCATTGCTGGTGGCGGCAGTGGCCGCGCCGGCGGGCGCTGACGGCGTGAGTTGGACCGGCGCCGCAGCGGGCGGCCGCTTCGGTGGCGGCGGCTGTTTCTTGGCGGCGGTCTGCGCGGGCGACGTCGTGGCCGCGGCCGGACGTGGCGCTGATGGCGGCGCCGCCCCCGGCTTCGGCGCGACCGCGCCCGTCGCCGGCTCTGGCGTCATGATGCTGACCGGCGGGGTGGAGGCCGAGGACGGAAATTCGGCGTTGGTCGGCTTGCCGGTGGGCGCAGACGGCGGAAGCGCCGCGACCGCGCCCGAAGCGGCCTGGGCCGGCGCGTTCCAGGACGGTGCGTAGCGCGAGATCAGGCCTTCATAGACGCGTTCGTTCATGTTGATCGCGATCTGTTGATTGTCGGTCAGCGAACGGAACACGGGGCATGCCGAGGGTGTGCAACGGTCGCGCACCGCCAGCACATAGGCCATCAGTCCATAGCGGTCGCGTTCGACTGCACGTCGAAGCGCGTGCAGGTCGGTCCCCGCGCCCTTGTTGGCGGTGGCGACATCGCCGAGCGCGGTCAGCATCGTGATCTGGGAGGCTGCGTAGGCGATCGCAGCCGCCGCCGATTCGGCGGAACCGAACAGCGCCTTTTCACAAGCATTGAGAACCGCGTCGCCGGCGAGGTCGTCGATGCAGGAAAGCTGCGGCAATGCCGCGCTGGTCGAATGAACCGGGCGCGATTCCGTGGGCGCTGCCGTTTCCCGCGGGCCAAAGCCGTGAACGGTGGCAGCGCCGGCGGCCCCGATAGAAAGCAACGCGATAACCGCCAGGGCGGCGTTGGCCACCGACCTGTCTGCGCGCAACAGCGTGGTCAGAACGACGAGCGCGAAGAAACCCGACACGGCAAGGGTCAGCCACATCGGAAAACTCGGCGAACGCCAGATATGGTCCAGCGAAGAAGCCCAAGCCCAGTTCATGCGTCGTGCCCCTCAACGCCGCCGCAAACGATGGGCGAGAGCGATTGCATTTTCAAGGTGGTTGCGCCTCCGCAGAATGATCCTGCGAACGGGGCCTTTTGACGGCCCTGCCAACGTAACCGCGTCGGCCGCTTGGCTTGCGCAAGCCTGTTTCAGGAACCCGCCTGTTTCAGGAAACCGCGAGCTGGCTTTCCTTGGCGACCCGTTCGAAGGCTTCAGTTGAACTCTTGATACGATACTGGCAATCGTCACCATCGGTCGGCAGCAGGCGGATAACCTCGTAGGTGCCGCTGGCGGCCGGACGCGCCACATTGCTTGCAGTAAAATAGACAGTCTCTCCAACAGAGTACTTATGCTTCAACGCCCTCTCCATCACGCCAGGAACGTCGGCCGCGCTCACGATCCCCGCTAGCTTTCGACCGACTTGAGAACCCTGTGACAAGCTAGCACACCCGAGACGCCAAAAGCCAGCGACATCACGGCATGGAAAACATGCGAATTCTGCATATTATTCAAAGCGATAATTCGCGGTATCGGGGTTGTTTCCGGCGCGATTGCATTGGTGCTGGACCGGCCCGCGCAAGCCCGCCCGGCGTCACACTGTCTCGAACCGTTCGATCACCAGCGTTTCGGCAAGACCCGCGCGGGTCCATTCCTGGAACGCTGGCAGCGACCCCATCGCGTCGAAATAATGCCGTGCGTCGCCGCTGACCTCGATCGCATAGGTGCCAAAGCGATGCACGACGGGTGCGAACATCGCGTCGGCGCCGCTGAACCTGCCGAACAGGAACGGCCCCTCTTTTCGGTAACGCCGGCCGCAATCGGCCCAGATGTGCTGAATCCGCGCCACATTGGCGCGGGCATCGTCCGACATCGGAATGGCGCCGACCGGGCGGCGCAGATTCATGCCGCATTCATTGCGCAATGGCAGGAATCCAGAGTGCATCTCGGCGGAAACCGAGCGCGCATGCGCGCGGGCGGCGCGGTCTTCGGGCCACAGCCCGGCTTGCGGGAATTTCTCGGCCAGATATTCGATGATCGAAAGCGAATCCCACACCGTGATCTCGCCATCGATCAACGCCGGCACCTTGCCGGATTGCGAGAAGCTCAGAAGCCGGTCCTTGTCGGCCTTGTTATCGGTGTAGAGCGGAATGAATACTTCGTCGAAAGCGATGTCGTTGGCGCGCAGCGCCAGCCACGGCCGCATCGACCATGACGAATAGTTCTTGTTGCCGATCACCAGCTTCAGCACTTGCGGGAAATCCTGTTGTTGGGGCATGACCTTGCCACGGTGCGCCACCGCCGTTCAACCCCTCCTGTTTGCGGTCGGGCGATCAGGGGACGGAGCGCAGCAATCACGAATCAGGACGCGCCAAAATCCCGCGGCGTGAAGCTGAGATCGAGCACCCTCCATTCGCCGTAGCGGTCGACTGGCAGCATCGCATAAGGCTGGCACGCCTGTAGCGCGCTGATCGCGCCCTGCATCAGCAATGGTCCCTTCATTGAAGCGCTGGCCTCGATCAGGATCGGCTCGGCGGCGAGCCTGCCCTGCGGGGTCATCAGCACGCGCAACTTGACCCTGACGTCGTCGGAGCGTGCCAGCGAGGCTGGCAGTTTCGCGCAGGCCTTGAGGTGCCGTCGGAACTCCGCGATCACATTGTTGGCGATGTCGGCCGCCTCGGTTGCCGGTGCGTCGAAGTTGTCGCTGGCCTGCGCCGGGGCCGGCGGCGGAATGGGCGCAATATCAGGCGGCAAACCCAGGATGACCTGATACTTGATCGACAGGTCGGGCTCCGGCTGCTTGTAGGCCGGCGCCGCCGGTGGAGCCGGTTGCGGTGGCGTGAGGGCCGCCTGGCGTTGCGGTGGCGCGGCGGCCGGCGCCGCCGATGGCACAGGCGTCGCAGCAGCGGGTTTGTCGAGCAGGGAGAAATCCGGCGGCGTTGGCGCTGGTACCGGATCGGGCGCTTTCTCGGCAACAGCCGGATCTGCAGGCTCCTGCTTTTCGGCAATCTCCTGCGGAGTCACGATTTCGACCGGGATCTGCTCGGCGGTGACGGCGCTGAACGGACGGACGTCCGAAAACAGCAGCAGCAGCGTCAGCAGCGACAAATGCGCGATCGCCGATGCCGTGATATCGGTGGGTATGATCCGTCGCAGGTCCATCGTGCGATTTTGGCTGTTTCACGTGCGACCGATCATAGCGCCCGGCGCGGCGACGCCTCAATCCCATTTCGGCGCAAAGCCGGACTCGGTGAGCCGGCCGCCGCTGCTTCCCATGTTCGAGATATCGCGCATCTCGTCTGGCGACAGATCGAAGTCGAAGATTTCGATATTCTCCGAAAGCCGCTCCAGTTTGGAGGTGCGCGGGATCGCCGCCACATTCTGCTGCACCAGCCAGCGCAGGCAGACTTGCGCCGCGGTCTTGCGGTGGCGCTCGCCGATCCGCTGTAACGCGGGGTCGTTCTTGATCCGCCCCCTGGCGACCGGACTATAGGCCACCATCGCCAGGCCATGCTGCGCGCAGGCTTGCCTGACCTTGGCCTGGTCGAGATAGGGGTGGAACTCGACCTGGTTGCATACCAGCGGCGCCGGGCACGCCGCTACCGCTTCCTCGATCAGGGCCACGGTGAAGTTGGACACGCCGATATGGCGGGCGAGCCCTTGCTGCCTGACCCGCGCCAGCGCGCCGAGCGTTTCCGCCAGCGGCACCTGCGAATTCGGCCAGTGCAACAGCAGCAGATCAATCTCGCTCAGCCGCAACCGCACCAGGCTTTCCTTGGCGGAGCGTTCGAGGTCGTAGGGCTTGAAATGGCTGGTCCAAACCTTGGTGGTGACGAACACTTCGTCACGCCTGACGCCGGAGCCGCGCAAGCCCTCGCCCACTTCGCGCTCGTTGTCGTAGATCTGCGCGGTGTCGATGTGGCGGTAGCCGAGCCGCAACGCCTGCTCGACGATGCGCGCGCAGGCGCGGTCCTGCAATTCCCAGGTGCCCAGCCCAATCGCCGGGATTCGCGCGCCATTGGCCTCGACAAAGTTCATAACTGGGTCCGGACAGCCGGCCCCATTATGGGCCAACCCGGCGATGGTGCCAACTCAGGCCGGACCAGGTTCCGTCGCGAGCGCCGCGAACACCGTTTCGGGCGAATGCGCGATCACCGCCAGCAGCGCCCGCGCCGGCCCGCGCGGGGCGCGCTTGCCCTGCTCCCAGTTCCGGATGGTCTCGACAGGCACGCCAAGCCGGCTGGCGAATTCGGTCTGGGTCAGCCGGGCGCGGCGGCGCAGGTCGCGCACGGCGGGCAGCGCGGCTTCAATGGTCGTTACGTCAGGCGTCCGGTCAGGCGCCAGCGGAAATTCCTGCCCGTCCCGCAGTTCGACAATCCGTCCGTCCGCCTTCAGCCGCAATCGCCGCATGTCCAGCCCCCGACAGGCGGCCATGATCGGCGATGCGCGTTAACGGGCGATTAACGATCCCCAGGCTCCGCTATTTCAGCCCGAACCACAGCGTGGCGATGCCGAGAAACGAGAAGAAGCCGACCACGTCGGTGATGGTCGTGACGAAAGTCCCCGACGCCACCGCCGGATCGGCGCGCAAGCGGTCCAGCACCATCGGGATCAAGATGCCGCCGAGCGCCCCCGCGATCAGGTTGCACATGATCGCGAGCCCGATCACGACGCCGAGGCCCGGTATCTTGAACCACGCCACCGCGGCGACACCCGTGATGACGGCAAAGGCGAGGCCGTTGACCAGGCCAACCATGGCCTCGCGCATCACCACCCGGAACGCGTTGTGGGAACCGAGCTCGCGGGTCGCCAGCGCCCGTACCGCCACCGTCATGGTCTGGGTCGCAGCGTTGCCGCCCTGGCTCGCCACGATCGGCGCCAGCACGGCGAGCGCCACCATCTTTTCGAGCTGACCCTCGAACAGGCCGAGCACGGACGACGCCAGAAACGCCGTCGCCAGATTGACCAGCAGCCAGTTGAAGCGGGCGCGCGCAATGGTCCAGACATTGTCGGACAGCTCTTCGTCGCTGGTGACGCCGCCGAGCGCCTTCAGATCCTCCTCGGCTTCTTCCTCGATGACATCGACGACGTCGTCGATCGTGATGACGCCGACCAGACGGTTGTCGGTATCGACGACCGGCGAGGCGACCAGGTTGTACTTGCCGAACATCCGCGCGACCTCTTCCAGGTCGTCGGTGACCGAGACCCGGCGGCGGTCTTCGTCGATCAGATCGGCGAGCGGCACCGGCCGGCGCGACCGCAGCAGCGTGTCGAGCGAGACCGCGCCCTGCCAGCGCTGATCGGCATCGACCGCGTAGATCTCGTAGAAACGGTCGGGCAGGTCGGGAGTGTCGCGCATGTAGTCGATCGCCTGGCCGACGGTCCAGTCCGGCGGCACCGCGATGAACTCCGACTGCATTCGCCGTCCGGCGGAATTTTCGGGATAAAGCAGACTGCGCTCCAGCGCGTCGCGCTCGGAGGGCGGCAGCTTTTCGAGAATCTCCTCCTTGTCCTCGGCATCGAGGCCTTCCAGCAGTTCGACCGCATCGTCGGACTCCAGTTCGCGCACGCCGTCCGCGACCGTCTCCGGCTCGAGTTCCTCGAGGATTTCCTCGCGTACCGCGTCGTCGACCTCGTTGAGCGCCGAGAAATCGAAATCGGTGCCGGTCAACTCGACCAGGTTGACGCGGTCGTCGGGCTGCAGCGCCGCGATCAGGTCGCCGAGATCGGCCTCGTGCAGTTCCGCCACCACCTCGCGCAACAGCGGCCGGTCGGCGGCATGGATGGCGTGGGCGACCGCTTCCACAAACTCGTGGCGGAGCTGTCCCTCTTCGTCGCGCATCTGCAGATGGTCGAGCGCCGCGCGCTGGAGCAGCAGCGCTTCGCTGGCCTGGGCAACGTCGATATCCTCGGCCATGCCGCCCCTCGCCGGTTTGACAGAAAGAGAGAACTCGTCTGAGCTATCGCACGCATTACCCAATCGGCAACGCCCAGCGCAATGCCAAATATGACCGACCGCCGATGGCCTCCAACTTCACCAGCGCGCCGTGTCTGGCCGCGATTACCGCGATCACGCTGGCGGTATCGGCGCCGGCGCCGGCCGGCGAATGCAGCCGCAAGGATGCGCTCGGCACCTCGCGCATTCTCTCGGTCGACGCCTCCAGCTCCCCGCGCGTGGGCTTGAAGAGCTTTCCGCAGACGCTGCCGCTTGAGGATCGCGAGGTGGTGCTGACCTTCGACGACGGGCCGTGGCCGGGCACGACGCCCAAGGTGCTGGCGGCGCTGGCGCATGAATGCGTGCGCGCGACGTTCTTTCTGATCGGCAGGCTGGCCTCCGAGCGCCCCGACATGGTGCGCGCCATCGCCGCCCGGGGCCACACCGTGGCGCATCACACCTGGGCTCATCCCAATCTGAAATATCTCAAGCCGGAGGCGGCCATCGGCGAGATCGACCGGGGCATCGCCGCGGTCGAGACCGCGCTTCGCGGCGCCGCCAGCACGACCCCGAGCACGCCGTTCTTCCGCTTTCCCTATTTCGAGATGACGCCGGCAGCGCTGGATAACCTGCAAAGACGCGGCATCGTCGTGTTCGGCGCCGATCTCTGGGCCGGCGACTGGAACCCGATGACGCCGGCCCAGCAGCTCAATCTGCTCACTGAACGACTCCAGATTTCCCGCAAGGGCATCATCCTGCTGCACGATCCCAAGGCGCAAACGGCGGCCATGCTGCCGGCCTTCCTGCGCTATCTCCGCGACAACCGCTATCGCGTGGTGCATGTGGTTTGGTCGGGCGGCAGAACCGTGCCTGACAAGGCACATTAAGGCCGGAATCGGGGTGGTATTCTGTCGATCGGGTCGTCATCCACGGACGCGCCGTGTATGGATTCGCGCTCACTTTTGCCATGAAACCGGGGTTGCATGATCGCTTGCATATTTGGGGGGCTTTGGGCGCGACCGTGGGCCGCCCTGCGCGCCGCCGCCCTGGGTGGCGTCGCCGCCTTGGCTGGCGCCGCTGCGTCCACCGCCGCCTCGGCCGCCGGTTGCCCCGGCCATCCCGACGCGATCGGCACGTCACGCACCATCGCGGTCGATCCGCGCCAGCATCCCAAGATCGGCACCATGCATTACCGCGCGACGCTGCCGCTGCAGGACCGCGAGGTCGTGCTGACCTTCGACGACGGCCCGCTGCCGAAATACAGCGACCAGATTCTGGACATTCTCGCCGCCCACTGCGCGAAGGCGACTTTTTTCCTGGTCGGAAGCCAGGCCACCGCCAACCCCGAAGGCGTGCGCAAGGTGCGCGATGCCGGACACACAATCGCCACCCACACCCAGAACCATCCGCCCGGCATGGATCGCCTGCCGCTCGATCGCGCCAGCCTGGAGATCGACGAAGGCATCGCGTCGGTGACCGCGGCGTTGGCCGACGGCACCCTGCCCGCACCGTTTTTCCGCTCACCCGGCCTGCGTCGGAACGATGGAATCGAGGAATTTGCCGCTGCCAGAGGGCTTCAAATGTGGAGCGCCGATTTTCTCGCCGACGACTGGCGCGATGTTTCCGCCTTGCGCGTCTACGAGCTGGCTATCCGGCGGATCGAGGCAAAGGGAAAGGGCATCCTGCTGCTCCACGACATTCAGCCGCGTACGGTCGCGGCGCTGCCTGGCATCCTGCGCGAGCTGAAAACGCGCGGCTTTCGCATTGTGCACGTGGTTCCAGCCAGCGCTGCGAGAACGGCGGCGACCGAGCCGAAGCAAGGGCCGTTGCGCCCGGCCGAGGAGACGATGGCGGAGCCGCGTTGGCCAAAAGTGCCCGCTTTCAATGTTACCAGTGCCGCCGTGCTCCCCGCTCCGGCCACGTCCCACTTCGACTGGCGCGGCACCGAATCGGGTTCGCTCGCACCGCGGCGCCCGCGGGGCGCGGCTCTGTCGCGGACAAAGCCGTGGCCGCGGCAAGTGGTGCTGTCGGCGCAGCGCGCGCTTCCAGCCCTGCCGACTCCAGCCGAGAGTATTTTCTCGATCCCGCAACCTTCCGCACGGTTCGCGCCGCGACCAACGGAGGCTTCGGCGGCCATAGCCAAGATCAAGATGCGGTCGGTTCGAGTTACCGGATCGAAGAATCCCTGATCCGTTCCGCCGCTCGGCTCAGTCGGTCACGATCTTGGTGATGCAGAGCAGGATGACGAGCGCGAGGAACAGGATGTCGATATAGGACTTCATCTCGCCGGCATGGCGGAGCACGCTGACGTCGCCGACGATCTGCTTGCGGGCGGAGGCCGAACTCGGTCCATCACCGGCGGCCGCGGCCAGACGCCGGGCTTCGAGTTCCAGCCGTTCGATGCGCTGAAAGAAGTTAAACGAGCGCAGGGCCGACACCGCGTGCATGCCGGCATACACCAGCACAAGAACCGCGATGATCACGCGGTGCTGGTACTTTTCCGCGTAATTGAGCGCGAAATAGACCAGCGACAGGAACACGAAATTGGAGGTGAAGCGATAGGCGTAGCCCAGAATCTGCATGCACATGCCCCGGATGGTCTCGGAAGCGCCGATCTGCGGCCGGCGGACCGGAATCAGCCGCCGGCAGATTTTGCGCATTCTACGCCAGGGAATTCACCGCCGGGCAGTAACCGCCGCCCCGTCCCCAGGGAATTGAGGCAAATTCCCCTGATGCGGCGCATTTCTCGCCGCCAGATTGCAATTCCAAGCCGTGCGTCGCCCGGAATTGCCGGCACTTTCAGTTTAGCATCCACCGCTTCTTCGCACGAACAACGCGCCCGCTACTCCGGGCGCGTTGTGGTCGCGGGCACGTTGATGGTGTGTAGCCTCTATCCGATCACCGTAGCAGCATGACGAGCAGGATCAGCGGCAGCGGGATTCCAATCAACCATAGCAAAATAGGCATTCTTCACTCCTCTACCTGTGCAGGGTTACCAAAACCGATGCCCCGCGAAATTGGGAATCCGGTTTTCATCGCGATGACGTCCACCCAGCGAGGCGGCGCCGGCCGCAACCACCAGACTGATCAGCAAGGACGCGGCTGCGATGAACGCGGTGACGATTGCAGCCTTGCGCGCCTTGTCGGCCGCCTGACGTGCCTTCAGTTCCATGTCGCGAGCCTCGACGACCGCCGCATCCACACGCCTTTGTGCCTCGGCTTCCGGCAACCCTGTGCGGGCGCCGACCATTTGAACGAGATAGGTGCGGTCCCTTTCTGTCAAAGCCTGGTTCTTGATGGCCGCGAGGAATATGCGGCCAGCTTCGGCACGCAATGCCCCGTCATTGTCCGTTGACGCCCGCTCCACCATGCCCGGCTGCTGCGCTTGCGGCCGGAACAGCAAATCCACCGCGTAGTCGCTCGGCCCCGCTACAACGCCCGGCTTGCCTGCACCAGACAGCGTTCCAGCGGCAACTGTCGATGCCGACTCGCTCGCAGTCTTCGCGGTGCTAAGGCCGACAAACGCCAACGCCATCGCGCCCATCAGAACGCCGACAGCCCAGACCATGAAACCATGCGTACTGTCCCGAAACTCGCCTTCGGCAGATCGGGTATCGCCCCACCTGGAGCGCATCCGCCCGGCCAGATAGCCGCCGGCAGCAAAGCTCGCGATCTGGACCAGCACCATCCACCACGCGACGGCCAGGGCTACCACCCACAATCGCGCGCCGGCGTTAGGCCAAGGGGAGGTCATCGAAAGTCCGACCGCTCCGCCAAAGGTGAGCAGTAGAAAAGAGAGAGACGCCGCGGCGACCGCGCCTGCGAAGATCGGCCCCCATTCCAGGTAGGCGGTTCGTGTGGTGGGGAGTGTGTCAGTCATTGCCATCGGCTTTGCTCCTTGGGGCACTTATCGCAGACCGATAAGGGAAAGTACGGCCATGACCACGACCACGAGACCAACCAGGTAAATTACACCATTCATCTCAGTTCTCCTTTTTAAGGGGGGGTAAGTTATTTCGCGCCGGGAACGCTGATCGTGAAGCTCGGACCGCTATTTTTCTGGGTGGCCATCAACACCGCCGCACCGATGAAGACGACCAGGACCGCCCCCACCACAACTCCCAGAATTCCTCCCGCAGCACCGCCACCGTCAGCCATCTCGCTCTCCTCTTTGTGATCAGGTCCGCTCGTAACGCCGCCGATTTGCCAAAGTTCCGAAATTCTGAACCCAAAAAAACGAGGTTCTGAAACCGCGGAGCTTCAGGTGCGGCGTACATCAGCGCGCATGGAACCAGCACCCTGTTGGCGTGTTGCCGGACCGGTCGTGCAAGGCAGCAGGTTTGAGATGTACTATCCGTGGCCGGGTCATCATCGTGAAGGCGTGATGTTCGAGGCGCTCGACATCGCGATGAACTACCTCCGCCGGACCGGATATTCCGAGCCCCACATCGAGGAGTTGGCCGCCAACATTATTTGGGAGGCTTACCGCAACGGTGTTCGCCACAGGATCGCGTTGGCCAATCGCGCGATAGTGGCGATCGAACGGTCCTCGGCCGAAAAATTCTCGGCATCGACGTCGATGACCCGGCAAGTATCGTTCTACCCGCAACTCACCTAGCGCATGATCCGGAAAAGTGTGCAGCGGTTTTCCGAAAAGATCATGCTCAAACAAAGAGCAAAGCGCGATGAGGTTCATCCCGATCTCATCGCGCTTTCGCGCAGCGGCCTATCGCATTGCGGTTGATCGGCAGTGGGTTGGTTGGCTGGACGCGGACCGGTCTGATTCGACAGTTTTCGCCGGCTTGAAGCGGAATGCGTGCGATTTTTCGCTAGGAAGCGTTCCGTCTCCAACTTCTCATTGGTGCGCTCGGAGGGACTCGAACCCCCACGATTTTACTCACTGCCACCTCAAGGCAGCGCGTCTACCAATTCCGCCACGAGCGCTTGGGATCCCGGCTGGAGGCACCAAGGCCTGCCGGATCAACGGCGCCGATGTAACAAATCGGGGATGGAGGGACAAGGCGGTTTTGCGCGGGTATCAGCTACCTGACATCGGGCGCTTTCGGCAGCATTTGCTTGACTTCGACGGCGATCCGGTTGCGATCCACCAGCACCACGCCGGAGGCCACCGGCAGGTTGTTGGCGTGGATCTTGACCTCGTCCGCCTCGGTGGCGTCCAGTTCGATGATGGCGCCGCGGGAAAGCCGCATCACCTGGTGGATGGGCATGGACGTGGTGCCGAGCACCACCATGAGATCGACGCTTACTTTATCGAGGGTCGTCACTTCTGTACCGCCAGGGCGAGACCAAATTGTCTGGTTTCACCTGACCACGTTATGGTTAGCCAATGGTTAATGACCGCCAAAGCCTTGTTTCGACGGCCTTCCCGACCCCTGCCGGCGGCGGCGTCGAATGGCGGATTGCGGCGAAAGCGGTGCCCTATCCCGAGGCCGTCGCCGCCATGGAGGCCCGCGCGGCCGATATCGCCGACCGAAAGGCGCCCGAACTGGTCTGGCTGCTGGAGCACCCGCCGCTCTACACGTCAGGCACCAGCGGCAGGCCGGACGATCTCCTCGATCCCCGCTTTCCCATGTTCACCACCGGCCGCGGCGGCCAGCTCACCTATCACGGGCCCGGCCAGCGGGTGGCCTATGTGATGCTCGACCTGAAGCGGCGGCGCCCCGACGTCCGCGCCTATGTCGCCAACCTCGAGCAATGGATCATCCGCAGCCTCGACGCCTTCAATGTCCGCGGCGAGCGCCGCGAGGACCGCGTCGGCGTCTGGGTCAGGCGCCCGGACAAGGGCATCGGCCATGAAGACAAGATCGCGGCCATCGGCGTCCGGCTGCGGCGCTGGGTCTCGTTCCACGGCATCGCCGTCAATGTCGAGCCGGAGCTCGCGCATTTCTCCGCCATCGTCCCCTGCGGCGTCGCCGATCCCCGCTACGGCGTCACCTCGCTGGTCGATCTCGGCCTGCCAGTGACGATGGAGGATTTCGACGTCGCGCTGCGAGCGGCCTTCGTCGAAGTGTTCGGCAGCACGGGGCAGCGCCTGCCAGAAGGCACTTTCTGACGTCCTTCAGCAACCTGCCTTGAGAAAATCAATGAAAGCGCGAACCCGCGGAATGGTCTGTCGGCTCGGCAGGATCAACGCCGTGATCGGTTGCGGGTCGGGATCGTGGCAATGCGACAGCACGGGCACGAGCTTGCCGTCTTTCACGGCGCCTTCGCCCAGAAAATCGCCGAAGCGAACGAGGCCGGCGCCGGCCAATGCGAGGTCGAGAAGGACATCGGCGCTGTCCGAGCGGATCGATCCGTTTACGGGCACCATGATCCGCTTGCCTTGCTCGACCAACGGCCATTGCGCGAGACGCGAGAAGCCGCTGAGCTGCAGGCAGTTGTGTCGCATCAGATCGGCGGCCTGTTCGGGAACGCCGTAGCGCGCCAGGTATTGCGGGCTGCCGGCAATGATGCGGCTGACTTCACCGAGGCGGACCGCAATCAAATCGCTATCGGCGAGCGGACCAACGCGGATGGTGACGTCGATCTGATCGGTGATCGGATCAATGCGATGGTCGCTGACCGAAAGGTCAACCGTGATCTCCGGATACCGATCCATGAATTGCGGCAGCAGCCGCGCGAGCCGGTGTCGGGCGAAGGCTGTGCCGCTGTTGACTCGAATAGGCCCGCGCGGACGTCCGTGGATGGAGGTTATTTCGGCCTCGGCGGCCTCCATCGAGGCCAGGATGCTTCTTGCGTGAGCGATGAAGGTTTCTCCCTCCTGCGTCAGCACCAGCCGCCTCGTGGTCCGATGCAGGAGCTTTGCTCCAAGTCGGCGCTCCAGCCGCGTGACGATGCGGGATACGCCGGAGGCAGTGAGTTCGAGTTCGGAGCCGACCGCCGCAAAGCTCCCCAGATCAACCGTTCGAACAAAGACCGCGAGGTCAGGCAACGGATGCACAACTTTATTCATGACACATGGGCATGAGTGATGATCAAAACACGAGTTTATCTCCACTTATGGCACGAATAAACTGGCAATAGTCAGAAACCGGAGCCGCCAGCCATGCCCCTCGCCCGCCTTTCCGTCCCTTCTCACCTTGCCGCGGATAAAATTCAGGCGCTTGCCGATGCCGCTCACGGGGGCCTCGTTGAGACCTGCGGCGTCTCGCCCAACGACCGGTTTCAGCTGGTGTCGACCTATGCGCCGGGAATGACGCTGATCGATCCCACCTTCCCGAATGTTGTCCGGACACCGGAAGCATCGATCATCGAGATTCTGTTTCTTGAAGGCCGCACAGCCGACCAGAAGAGGCGCTTGTTTCGCTGGATCAGCGATTGCGCCGTCCGCGCCGGGTTTTCCGCCGACGACATCATGATCGCGCTCACCGAAAATGCCTCGATCGACTGGTCGCTGGGGCGCGGCCTTGCGTTCGGTGATCAGCATCGACCGATGGAAGGCGCTACTCCGGCACCCGGTAAGTGACGATCACGTCACGCCGCGCCCTTCGCGGGGGCTGACCCGGAGCTGGCCGGCGATGTAGCGTCGTTCCTGGGTCAGGCCGCCGAAGCCGTAGGCGTCGCCCTTCACCTCGTCGACATGGGCATAGCTCTCGTGGTGCAGCGGCCCGAGCAGTTCGCCAAACCGCTGAAAGACCGCGGCGAGATAGGCGGCTTTTTCGTCCTTGGTGTTGGTGCCTTCGCTGACATGGACGTCGAGCCAGAAGCTGGCGAGGTTCTGTTCGGCCAGCGACTTGCCGGCGGCGAACCAGTCGGCGGCATCGACCGACTTAACGATGACGGCGGTGACCTTGGGGTCCTTGCGCAGGATTCCGGGCGGTGAGATCGCTGACGGCCGAAGCGATCTCGGCTTTCAGCGACGGCACGCTGCGGGTGCTGGAATAGGTGACAGTGATGAGCGGCATGGTCATTTTCTCCTGTGGGTCGTGCGCCTCGATCGCGCCGGCGCCCAGTCTGGACCTGCTGCCATCATTTCGGTATCTTATTTATTGAGATATCAGTCATAACGAAAATTGATGATGGCATGAGCACGCTGGATATCGACACGGTGCAGGCCTTCCTGATGGTGGCGCACCTGCAAAGCTTTACCCGCACGGGCCGAAGCGCAGGGCACGACGCAGGCCGCCATCAGCATGAAGCTGCGGCGGCTGGAGACCCTGCTCGGCCGGCGGCTGGTCAAGCGCTCGCCGCGCGCGGTGGCGTTGACTGCCGAAGGCGCGGCATTCCTGCCGCACGCCCGCGCGCTGATGGCCGCACATGACCGCGCGCTGGCGGGCGAGAAGCCGGCGCGTCAGAATCTGTCGCTCGGGATCAGCGATCATGCCGGAGGGCCCGAGCTGGCGCTGCTGCTCGAGCGACTTCATGCGATTTCGCCGCAACTGACGCTCGCGGTGACGGTCGGCTTCTCCCGCGAGATCACCGACGCCTACCACGCCGGCAAACTCGATGCCGTGGTGGTGCGACAGGAAGGCAGCCGGCGCAGCGGCGAGACATTGGCCGTGGACGAATTCGGTTGGTTCGCCTCGACGCGGTTTGCCCGGGGCGCGGGCGAGCCCTTGCTGCTGGCGACGCTGGCGCCGCCCTGCGGCGTCCGCGCGGTCGCGGTCCGCGCGCTCGACAAGGCCGGAATCGCCTGGAGCGAGCGCTTTGTCGGCGGCGGGGTGGCCGCGGCCGCATTGGCCGGACTAGCGGTCGCGCCGCTTGCCCGCCGCGTCGCGCCCGCCGGTCTCGTCGATATCGGGCCGGTGCAGCGACTGCCGAAGCTTGGCGCCTCAAAGGTGATGTTGCACTCGAAGGTCAGCGACCCCGCGAGGTTGGCGGCCCTACGCACCCTCGCCGCGACGTTCCGTGGCGTGGCCGCGTTCGGGGTAGCGGCCGTGTTGTCAAAAAAAAAGTGACCGCGGGTGGGAACCAACTGGTCCCTTACCCGTTGCCACACCCAACCGGGTCGCGGAATGCGCAGGAACGATCAAAAGCAAAGGGATCTGTTCGAAAGCGAACGTAATTTCAAACTTCTGGTTGAAGGTGTTGTTGACTACGCGCTTTACATGCTGGACCCTAGTGGGGTGATTACGAGCTGGAATAGCGGCGGCCAGCGCATCAAGGGCTACGCGGCCACCGAAATCATCGGGCGGCACTTCTCCTGCTTTTATACTGAGGCCGACCGTGCCAACGGCAAGCCGCTCCGCGCTTTGGCGATTGCCAGGGAACAGGGCCGCTACGAGGAGGACGGCTGGCGCGTCCGCAAGGACGGCACGTTTTTCTGGGCCAGCGTCATCATCGACCCAATCTACGAGGACGGCAAGCTCGTCGGCTTTGCCAAGATCACCCGCGACATCACCGAGCGCTACGAGGCCCAGCTGAGGCTCCAGCAGATGCACGATCAGCTGGCCGAATCGCAACGGCTCGATGCGCTTGGTCAGTTGACCGGCGGCGTGGCGCACGATTTCAACAACCTGCTCATGATTATCAGCGGCAGCCTTCACACGCTGAGAAACGTGGCCGGAGACGCCCCCAAGGCCGCGCGGGCAGTATCGGCAATCGACGCGGCGATCCGGCGGGGTGCGGCCCTTACCGGCCAGTTACTGACGTTCGCCCGGCGCCAGCGCGTCAGCCCGCAGGCGGTCAATGTCACCGAACAGATCGAAGCGATGCGCGAGGTGCTCGACACTGGTGTCGGCGGCGCGATCACGCTGCAATTCGACATCGACCCGAAACTGTGGCTGACCATCGTCGATGTCGCGGAGTTGAAAACGGCGCTGGTCAACCTGGTCATGAACGCACGCGATGCCATGCCGGGCGGCGGCTCGATCACCGTTGCCGCACGTAACGAATTGCTTCACGAACACGCCCTTGCCGGCGAGTTTGTCAGCATCTCCGTCGAAGATACCGGTGTCGGCATCGCGCCGGACGTCCTTGGCAAGATATTCGAACCCTTTTTCACAACCAAGCCGATCGGCAAGGGCACCGGACTGGGTCTCTCGCAGGTTCACGGCTTCGCCCATCAAGCCGGCGGCACGGTCAGGGTGCGCAGCGACCTGGGTAAGGGAACGCGGATCACGATATTGCTGCCACGCAACCAACAAGCTACGCCGCAGGCCGAAGAAATCCAAGCCGTCGGAACCATCGCGAGCGGCATCGTGCTGCTGGTCGAGGACAACCCGGATGTCGCCGTCGCCAGCACCTGCCTGCTGGAACAGCTCGGTTATACGGTTCGCTGGGTGGATAGCGCCGAAGCGGCATTGAAAGAGATCGAGCGAAACGAAATAGATCTTGTGTTTTCCGATATCGTGATGCCCGGCAAGATGGACGGTCTTGGCCTTGCCCGCCATCTCAAGACAATCAGGCCAGGACTGCCGATCCTGCTGGCGAGCGGATACAGCGACGCCGCCATCAACGCCCATGGCGATTTTCCGATCCTGCGCAAGCCATATGAAATCCACCAGCTCAGCCAAGCGATCGCGAATTTGTCGAGATGACAGTCGTCGCCAGCAAATGAGGCCTTGCCTGGATGTACCCCGCATGGCCGGCAGGCATGAGATATCACTCGACCAGACGAAGATCGTGATCGCCGCCAGGTGAGTTTCGGTGGGAGGGGCTTCCGGTGGCGGCCGGTGTTTACCTGCTTGTCGCCTCTTCCTCGAACCCGGACGCATCCAGGGTCCAGCGCCTACCATGCGACATCAGATCGTCGGCAGTACCGAAAACCGCTCCCCTGCCCGCCGCAGGTTCAGCATTTCACGATCAGCCGACTGCTCCCGCACCTTCGAGACCCGTGCCGTTGAGGGTCCGCGCCGGCATGCCTCGATCATGGCTGCAACGGCCTCCGCACGGCCTGCGAACAGCGCCTCGACGCTGCCGTCGCTGCGGTTACGCACCCAGCCTTCGAGATCGTGCGCCCGCGCCGCGTGATCGACCCACGCCCGGTAGCCGACGCCCTGCACCCGGCCGGTGACCGCGACCTGGCGGATCGCCTCGGCCATCCCTACCGCTTCAGTCCAAGAAATTCGCCGCTGCGCGCCTTGACGTCGGTCTCCCGCATGACGCGGCCGGCGAGTTCGGCCGAAACCAGGCCCTTGAGATTCTTCGGCGGAGTTCCCTCGCGCAGCGCCTTCAGCGTTTCGTAAACCGCCTGGGTGGCGGCGGCGAACGGCGCGTGGCCCTGCAGCGCGATCCGCACGCGCTGGCCGGCGAGATAATCGGGCGCGGCCATGTCCTCGGGCGCGCCGCCGAGCACGATCGGCAGCCGCGTCGCCGCCGCGATCGCTTCCAGTTCGCCGCGGCCCTTGATGCCGGTGAAGAACAGCGCATCTACACCTGCGGCCTCATACGCCCTCGCCCGCGCGATGGCGTCGTCGAGGCCGGCGATGCCGGCGGCGCCGGTCCGGCCCATGATCACCAGTGCGGGGTCGCCGCGGCCGTCAAGGGCTGCCTTCATCTTGCCGACGCCTTCCTCGAGCGGGATCAGTTGGGCGCCGGCCTGCCCAAACGCCTGCGGCAGCAGCGTGTCCTCGATGGTGAGCCCGGCGGCGCCCGCCGCCTCCAGCTCCTGCACGGTGCGGCGGACGTTGAGCGCGTTGCCATAGCCGTGATCGGCGTCGACCAGCACCGGCAGCCGCGCGGCGCGCGACATCCGCCGCATCTGCTCGGCCAGCTCTGTCAATGTGATCAGGGCGATGTCGGGATCGCCGAGCACGACCAGCGAGGCGACCGAGCCGCCGAACATGCCGAGTTCGAAACCAAGGTCTTCGGCGATGCGGATCGAGGTCGCGTCATACACCGATCCCGGCCGGACGCAGGCCGAGCCGTTGAGGATGGCGCGCAGTTTCTCTCGGCGTTGACGAAAAGCCATCAGGGTACCTCTTACTCACGTCATTCCGCTTACTCATGTCATTCCGGGGCGATGCAAAGCATCGAACCCGGAATCTCGAGATTCCGGGTCTGGTCCTTCGGACCATCCCGGAATGACGGGACTATTCCGGGTCAGATGCTACCCACCATCCCGGAATGACAGCGTTACGCAAACTCCAGGATCAGCGCGTCCACGGCGAGCGTCGCCCCGGCCGCGGCGTGGATCTTCTTCACGGTCCCGTCGCGCTCGGCGCGCAGCACGTTCTGCATCTTCATCGCCTCCACCACCGCCAGCGTCTCGCCGGATTTGACCTCCTGTCCCTCGCTCACGGCGATCGACACCACAAGGCCGGGCATCGGGCACAACAGCTTCTTGCCGGTGTCGGCCGCCGAGGTCACCGGCATCAGCCGCGCCGCCGCCGCCTCGCTTTCGGTGAAGACGTTGACCGGCACCTCATAACCCTGGTGCGCCAGGCGGATGCCGTTGGGGATCGCGCGCACCTGCATCGCCACCGGATGGCCGTCGATGGCGCCCTGCCAGACCGGCTCGCCCGGCTTCCAGTTCGAGACCAGATTGTGCGGATTGCCCGGCAGCCCATCGGCGCCGATGAAGCGCACGGCGATGCCGTCGGCCTCGCGCGCCACGTCGAGCGCGATCTCCGCGCGATCAAGCCACACCGCGCGGCGGCGCTCGCGCTGCACCAGCCGCCCGTTCATCTGTCCCGAGATCTGCCGCTTGCGCTCGCCCAGCACGTGGTCGATCGCGGCCGCCACCGCGGCCAGCCGCCGCGCGATCTCGCCTTCCGGCGGGCGCGCGAAAAACCCCTTCGGGAATTCCTCGGCGATGAAGCCGGTGGAAAGCCTGCCCTCGCGCCAGCGCGGATGGCTCATCAGCGCCGACAGGAACGGAATGTTGTGCCTGATACCGTCGATGTAAAACGCATCGAGGGCGGTTGATTGCGCCTCAATGGCGGCGGCCCGCGACGGCGCGTGGGTCACGAGCTTGGCGATCATCGGATCGTAGTGGATCGATATCTCGCCGCCCTCCTGCACGCCGGTGTCGTTGCGGACGGTGATGCCGTCATGGCTGGCCTCGGCGGGCGGGCGGTACTTCACCAGCCGGCCGATCGACGGCAGGAAGTTGCGGTAGGGATCCTCGGCATAGACGCGCGATTCCACCGCCCAGCCGGTCAGCGTCACGTCCTTCTGCGCCAGCTTGAGCTTCTCGCCGGCGGCGACCCGGATCATCTGCTCGACGAGGTCGATGCCGGTGACGAGTTCGGTAACGGGGTGTTCGACCTGCAGGCGGGTGTTCATTTCCAGGAAGAAGAAGCTCTTGTCCTGGCCGGCGACAAACTCGACGGTGCCGGCGGAATCGTAGTTGACGGCTTTCGCCAGCGCGACCGCCTGCTCGCCCATCTTGCGGCGGGTGGTCTCGTCAAGCAGCGGCGATGGCGCTTCCTCGATCACCTTCTGGTTTCGCCGCTGGATCGAGCATTCGCGCTCGCCGAGATAGATCACATTGCCATGCTTGTCGCCGAGCACCTGGATTTCGATGTGCCGGGGATCGACGATGAATTTCTCGATGAAGACGCGGTCGTCGCCGAACGAGGATTTGGCCTCGGCGGTGGCGAGGTTGAAGCCTTCGGCGACCTCGGCCTTCGAATGCGCGATCCGCATGCCCTTGCCGCCGCCGCCGGCGGAGGCCTTGATCATCACGGGATAGCCGATCTGGTCGGCGATCTTGACCGCGTGCCTTTCGTCCTCGATGACGCCGAGATGTCCCGGCACCGTCGAGACCTTGGCCTTGGCGGCGGCCTTCTTGGATTCGATCTTGTCGCCCATCGCGGCGATGGCGCCGGGATTGGGGCCGATGAAGACGATGCCGGCCTTCTCGAGCGCGCGCGGGAAAGCCTCGCGTTCCGACAGGAAGCCATAGCCGGGATGCACGGCTTCGGCCCCGCTCTCGCGGCAGGCCGCCACGATCTTGTCGATCGACAAATAGCTCTCGCTTGCCGCCGGCGGCCCGATCAGCACGGCGTCATCGGCCATTTCGACGTGCAGCGCGTCGCGGTCGGCCTCGGAATACACCGCTACCGTTTCAATTCCCATCCGGCGCGCAGTCTTGATGACCCGGCAGGCGATCTCGCCGCGATTTGCGATCAGAATTCTTTTGAACATGTTTTTTTTGCTTGCGCCTTGGGCTGTATCCTTGGGCAGGATCCTCACCCGCAATGTGACATGCGGGAACACCGGTAACAAACCCGTCGTACAGCAAAAATCGATGGAGGCAACCGGCTCGCATCGGCGGCCGCCGCCGGCCCCCCGGCCATTCAGCCGGAATAGGCGTTGAACCGGCCTCGCGCATAGGCGTGCGACACCGCCTTCATCAGTTCCCCGACCTCGGCTTCCAGATATTCGTTGGCCACCAGGAGGGCGCGGATTGTCGCCCGCGAATCGCCGCCACAGGCGGAAATGGCGTCGTCGATCGCGGCTTCCAGTTCGTCACTCGCGGCAGGCCTCGGGGTCGGAGCGCAGGTCATCACGTTTTCCAGATCGCTTTGATGATTTATGTTCTCTTTTTGTTCGGGTGAAGTCAATGCATTGTTACGCCGAACGAAAAGTCACATAGGCAATTTCTCCGCTGCACCTTCCTCGCCGGTCAGCCGGCGGCGTCTTGGTTTGATCATGCGGAACTGCCATAGAAGTTGCGGCGGCGCGGAATGGATCTGACGTGAAACAATTTCAGTCTCGGTGCCTGCTGGTTGTGGCGCTGCTTTCGATCGTTGCGGCGAGCCAGGGCTGGGCCGCCGCGGGCACCGTCCGCAGCGGCGGCGCAATCCAGCTTGGCAGTGTCACCTACCGGCTCGACGGCGTCGACGTCCCGCCGATCGACCAGCTCTGCATCAACGAACACGCCGATGTCTGGACCTGCGGCATCGAGGCGCGCGATCAACTGGCGAAGATGATCGCCGGCAAGCAGGTGCGCTGCGACGATCTCGGCGCTGATCCCGCCTACCGTAAACGGCGCATCGGCGTGTGCCGGGTCGAGGGCGAAACCACGAGTCTCGGCCAGTTGCTCATCGGCATGGGATTCGCCCTGAATGCCGTGACGTCCGCCGCGCGCTTCAAGACGGACGAAGCCCGCGCCAGGGAAGCGCGCCAGGGAATGTGGAAAGGCTGCTTTGTCGCGCCGCGCGAGTTCCGCATCGGACGCACGGACGGCGTCCTGCTCGGCGCGGCCTGCAGCCCTGAACGCGACCGCGAAATTCGCAAGGCCTTGTTTCCCGAACATGCGGCGATGCCGCCAGGTTGCAACATCAAGGGCAAGTACGCCGTCCGCGCCCGCGTCACCGGGAACCGCGGCATTTATCATTTGCAAGCGTGCCGTTCTTACCCCGGCTTGACCGAGCCGGATCGATGGTTCTGCTCGGAGGAGGACGCTCAGGCGGACGGGTTCCGCCGCGCGTATAATTGCCGCGCGAATAGCAAGGGAAAATGAGACTGGCGAAGCTCGCGTGTCCTGTGAGAAACTTCGGCAAAGGTTGCCGGTACGCATGACTTCCAATAGTTCAAGCCTCGAGTCCGAAACCGCCGCCGAAGGATTGCGGGAACACCTGCAGGAAATTGCGCGCGAGCGCGATCGCGCCTATCGCGCCCTGGCCGAGCGCGAGGCCGAGTTGGCGCGGATCCAGCGCATCGGTCGGGTCGGCGGCGTCGAGGTCGACTTCCGCGAGGGCTTCAAGAACCGCCGCTCGCCGGAATATCTCATCATCCACGGCCTGCCGCCGGAAGCAGCCAACGAATCCCACGAAGCCTGGGTCAACCGGATCCACCCCGACGACCGCGAGCCCACGGTTAAACGGTTCCTGGACGCCCTTGCCGGGCGCGACGAAGATTATTCGGCGACCTATCGCATCGTGCGGCCGAACGACGGCCAGACGCGCTGGATTGACGTCGTCGCCAAGATCGAGCGCGACGCCGACGGACGGGCGCTTCGCCTGGTGGGCGCCCATATCGACGCCACCGACCGCATGCTGGCGCAGGAAAAACTGCGCGAAAGCGAGGAGCGCTTCCGCGCCATCGCCGACAGCGCGCCGATACCGATCTGGGTCACCCGTCTCGATCGCACCCGCTCGTTCGCCAACCGCGCCTATCTGGACTTCCTGGGGCTGCCGTTCGACCAGGCCGTCATGTTCGACTGGCGCAAGCGGGTACACCCGGACGACCTGCAGCGCATCCTGAAGGAGCAGGTCGCAGGCGAATCCTCCCTGAAGCCGTTCGTGCTGGAGGCCCGCTACGCGCGCGCTGACGGACAATGGCGATGGCTGCGTTCGGAATCCCAGCCGCGCTTTGATCCGACCGGCAAGCACATCGGCTTCATCGGCGTCGCGCTCGACGTCACCGCCGCCAAGCAGGCGGAAGTCGATCTGCGTCGGCTGAACGAGAGCCTCGAATTGCGGATCAGGGAACGAACGGCGCAACTGGAATCCAGCGAGGCGCAGATGCGCGCCATTTTCGAGACCAGCCATCAGTACCAGGCGCTGCTGGGCCGGGATGGCCACCTGCTGTACGCGAACAGGACCTCGCTGGCCGGAATCCGCAGCGAGGCCCATGAGGTGGTGGGCATGCGGTTCTGGCAAACGCCGTGGTTTTCCGGAACCGTAGGCATGCACGACGCGGTGCGCGACGCCTTCGCCGCCGTGATGCGGGGTGAGGAATTCCAGAGTGAGATGCTGCTGAATCTGCCGATCGGCGCCCGTCATTTCGACTTCACGATGCGCCCGCTGCGCGACCAGCACGGCGCCATCATCGGCGCGGTGCCCGAGGCGGTCGACATCACCGCGCGCCGCCACGGTGAGGAAGCGCTGCGTCAGTCGCAGAAGATGGAAGCGGTCGGACAATTGACCGGCGGGGTCGCCCACGACTTCAACAATCTGCTCACCATCATTCGTTCCGCGACCGATTTCCTGCGCCGCCGTGACTTGCCCGAAGAGCGACGCCGGCGCTACGTCGATGCGATCTCCGAGACCGTGGACCGTGCTTCCACCTTGACCGGTCAATTGCTGGCGTTTGCGCGCAGGCAGCCGCTGAAACCGCAGGTTTTCAATGTCGGCGCCCAGGTGGAAACCGTGGCGCAGTTGATGCGCCCGCTGGTCGGCGACCGGATCAGGATCGACGTCGAGATCGCCGACACCGACTGTTTTGCGATTGCCGATATCGCCCAATTCGAAACCGCCCTGATGAACCTCGCCGTCAACGGCCGCGATGCCATGGGCGGCCAGGGTAAGCTGGCCCTGCGCGTCAGGAAGGTGACGGCGATTCCCCCGCTTCGCGCCCAGCCCGCCCGCAGCGGCGACTTCGTCGCCGTCGACATGGCCGACACCGGCGTCGGCATCGCGCCGGAGTTGCGTGAAACCATCTTCGAGCCGTTCTTCACCACCAAGGAAGTCGGCAAGGGAACCGGCCTTGGCCTGAGCCAGGCCTTCGGCTTCGCCAAGCAGTCCGGGGGCGATATCGAGGTCGCCAGCGCGCCCGGACAGGGCGCGGCCTTCACGATCTACCTGCCACAGGCCACCAGGCCGCCGGAGGCAACCAGCGTGGCCGTGACCGGTCCCGAACCGGCCGCGCGGGGCCGCGGCTACCGCGTCCTGGTGGTCGAGGACAATGACGACGTCGGGCGGTTCTCCACCGAGCTGCTGGAAGACCTCGGATACACGGTCCGACGTGTGAGCAGCGCCGACGCCGCGCTCGCCATCCTTGCCGAGGACGGTTTTGCCGCCGACCTCGTGTTTACCGACGTCATCATGCCCGGCATGAACGGCGTCGAACTGGCCGGTATCCTCCGGCAGCGCTATCCCGGTCTGGCGGTGGTGCTGACCAGCGGCTACAGCGACGCGCTGGCGGAAAGCGCTGACCGCGGTTTTGAGCTGATCCAGAAGCCTTATTCGGTGGAATTGCTGTCGCGGGTTCTCAGGAAAGCGATTTCCAGGGCGCGCCCATAGGCCGATGGCGGCCCTCCGGGCCTCAGCGGAGCGGAATAGCAGGCGTAACAGCGACGAGATCAGGCGGTGGCGGCTTCCGCCATTTCATCTTCCTTCAGACTGCACTCGATCAACCCGCCGTCGACGGCGAAGGTCGAGAACGGCGATTGCTCCTTCGCAGTCTGTAGCGCGGCGAAAAACTGGGAATCGCCGGGGCTTTTCAGGAAGAAGCGGATGTGGCTCGCCGACATCGTGTCCCTGGACAGCCAGACAATACCGGAGAACAGCGCCACCATGGTCCGGGCATATTGGCCGACATCCGCAAGCCCCAGCTCGTAGATTGGCGATACCACGACAAACCGCGCGCGCAGGATCGGCGCGGGGTATTTGCTCATCATCAGCCGGCTGACCTGGCAGGCGGCGTGAACCCGCTCGCCGTCGGAGAGGCAGTACAGGCTGGGGTTATCGCCCTCCTTGGCGAGGCTGTCGTAAACCGAAAGGCATCCGGCCGAAAACGTGGAAAAGTCTTCGCCGACGCTTTCGGCGTCTTTCTTCCACTGGCCCTTGATGGTCCGCCACGACCGGTCCGGATCTTTCATTGGCAGGAGGCGCATGGCTGACCGGCGTCGATAAAGGAAGTGACCGCGGTCATTCTAGGCCGCGCGGCCTAACCATTTGTTTACGCCGATATCGGCGTGCCGGGTATTTGTACGGGCACCCCGCAAATTCTACCACTCCGTGCGAGATTCTGCGTTACTATCAATGGTTTGCAACACTAGCCGGCACGCAGTTTGCGGTAGAGCACGAAACCGGTGAGAGCGGCTCCGACCAGATTGGACGCCACGATGATCCAGTCCGCCTTGAAGACGCCATACGTAACCCACAGCGAAAGACCGATCGTCAGCGCCATCAGCGTGCGCAGTGAAAGGTCATCTGTCGGTTGACCGGCCCAGACCTTCTTGACCTGCGGAACGTAGGAAAGCGAACTCAGGAAGGCCGCGGTTGCGCCAATGAAGGTTTCGACGGGTGGCATGGCTTGGAGGGTCCGGCTAAGGCCCGGGTGACGTCCCCGGTGGTGGAATTCGAAGGGGAAGACGCTGCAAGAACTTTATCGTTCCTGAACGGGGAACCAGTTCGCAAAGCCGATGTTGATCAAGCCTCGGCGTTCCTCCCCGCGACGTCGAACTGAAGCCCCGCCGCGTATCCCGACCGGGATTGGCGGGGTTCTTTTTTGTTTGTGTGACTCAAAACCTTGTGGCTTCGCGAGCGCCGGTTCAACGCGCCTCGGGCTTCTGTCCGGGGGGATCGCCGCCCTGGTCCACTCGGCTGACCTGCTGGGCGCGCGCCTTGTCGCGCGGCTGCTCCTGACCCAGCGCGTCACGGACGATGCCCTGGTCATTGGCCGGCTTTGCTGCGTCGGGCTTTTCCGCCGGTGCGCCCTGCCCTTGTGCGGCGGATTTTTCGTCAGTCTGCTTCACCTGGAAACTCCTGTCACCAGACAACGGCGTCAGGCGAAAAGGTTTCCCTTTGCTGGGAAGCCGTGCCGGCCGTGAGCGCCTTGCGCATCAGTTGCATACCTCGCGCTGGCCGCTGCTGATTCCCCCTATCGTCCCGCCCATCACGATTCTGCACCCTTTTTGCACCGGTCTGCAGCCTCCCTGCCCGCAGATGATTTGTCCCGATGTCTGCGGCTGTTCAGGCGCAGTCGCTGCCTTTGCACGCTCTGACTTGTCACGCTTCGGCTCGTCCTGCCTCGCCGCCGCTGCCGCCGCTTGTCGGGCAAATCACTTCCACAGGCTGCTTCGCTGATCTGGCAACGGCGAAGCGAGGCAACAGGGTGCGACTCGTTGGCGCGACGGGCGACTCAGCAAACCCTGTCCAGCCCGTCGCGAAAAGATATTTGACTTTTCTGATAATCCGAACTGCCCTATAAACCGCGGGTCTCTTCCCGACAAGAGGGGCGATCGCGCGTCGTCACGAACGTGGGAAGAGATGCGGTGGACGCAGGCAGCGCCGGCGCGCAAGGGGTTGCAGGGCGGATTTTCCGTGAGCGACTCGCGAGCGCGCGATACGAACGGCGATGGCTTGCGTACGGCAAAAGCGTGTGGTCCTGGCAACCCGTGGCAGGTGTCAAGCTGGCGGAGATTGCGAAAGCCAATTCGTCTCCAGGGAGAGCGCGCCATAAGCCGTCAACCCATTGCGCAGGGAATGCCGGCGTGCCCCGGCTGTACCTGTATGCTCGTGTGCGCCCTTTTTCGCATTATTGCACACGAGACCGCGGGTGCAGCAAGCACCCGGCATTCCCTGCTCCCTCTGTTTCGGGGGAGACGAAGTTCAACCACAGCAAACCTCGGGCGCAACACGCCGCGAGAACGCGAACGCATACTCAGTCGTCGTCACCCGCGAAGGCGGGTGATCCAGTATTCCAGAGGCAGTCGTGATTGAACCGATAAGCCGCGGCGTACTGGATACCCGCCTGCGCGGGGTATGACGATCCGATATGCGGCGATTGCTTTGACGATCCGCGGAGTGGCGATTGCTCCGCGCCTGTCATCGGGCGCGCATTCGCGCGACCCGGTGGCTCAGCGCAAGCCTCGTAGGATGGGTGGAGCGCAGCGATACCCATCATTACCGCCACAAGCGATGATGGTATCGCTGCGCTCCACCCATCCTGCAAAAAGAACGATCGCCGGATGAACCTACATCATCCCCATATCAAGCACGCCCGGCAGCTGCGCCAGGGGCAAGGCGGCGACGCCGAGCAGCATGGCGACTAGCGTCGCCAGCCGATGGTTGCCGCGGCGCTTGCCGCGCATCTGGCCGGCGATCCATTCCAGGACCTGGGCATCGATGTGGGCAGCCCTGGCCGGGGCCCAGCTCTCGATGTCGGTGTCGGGCGACAGCGCCACCGTGCGCGGCGGCACCGGCAAACCGGACTCGGCGGCCGCATGATGGGCGACCGCCTTGGCCAAGAGGTCATCGAAGCGGCCATCGTCGCTGCGCTCGGCCGCAGCGTCGTTGATTTCGAACAGCGCCTCGATCTCGGCGCGGCTGACCGACTGATGCTCGACCGCGCTGGCGGTGAGGATGCGCGCGCACCAGGCGGCGTCATCGGCGTCGAGCGCGCGGGAAAAGTGGATGCGCCCGCGCGTGGTGGGGCCCTCGCCTGTGATCACGCCATCGCGGACAATGGTGAGCGCGTGAGCGGCTGTGTTGCGGCAGGATGGTTGGGGAATGTCAGGTGTTTCGACAGGCTTGATTTCAGCAGGCTTGACTTCAACAGGCTTGGCAGTGGCGGCAGACATCGTTGCACTTCTCAATTCTTCATTTCAGGGTCCAGCATTTCCATGCCGGGGATGAACGACCGGTTAACGAATCGACATTCGCCTTTCGGCACTCTCATATCGTTGCCGATCAGCCGCAGTCACTTCCATCCACGCAGCGGCGGCAAAACGGCCGCGGTTGATGCAGGCCATAAGCGGCCAAATCGGGGCAGGCTGCCGGCCTCTCGCCGATGCGATTTTTTCGTCACGAGGACGCAGATTGCAACAAGTGTCCTGAGTTCCATTCTTTCGGAGAATGATTTCACCTTTTTGTTGAACAGGTTTCCTCAATCCCGACCTGACCATATATTCGCTCTCACGAATTCCTCTGTATCCAGAACAAGATGAGAAAGTATCATGACGCTCCAGATTGGCGCCCTCGCCCCTGACTTCGAGGCCGAAACCACCGAGGGAAGAATCAAGTTCCACGACTGGATCGGCAACAGCTGGGCGATGTTGTTTTCGCATCCGAAGGATTTCACGCCGGTGTGCACCACCGAGCTCGGCGCTCTCGCAAAGTTGAAGCTGGAATTCGACAAGCGCGGCGTCAAGCTGATCGGGCTGAGCGTCGATCCCGTCGACAAGCACGCGAAATGGTCGGAGGACATCAGGGAGACGCAGGGCGCGGCGCCGAACTATCCGATGATCGGCGACACCGATTTCAACGTGTCGAAACTGTATGACATGCTGCCGGCGTCCACCTCAGGCGATCCGGCCGCGCGTACCGCCGCCGACAACATGACCGTGCGCAACGTCTTCATCATCGGGCCGGACAAGAAGATCAAGCTGGTGCTGGTCTATCCGATGACGACGGGACGCAACTTCCAGGAGATACTGCGCGTGATCGATTCGCTGCAGATGACGGCCAAGCACCGCGTCGCGACGCCGGCCGACTGGAAACAGGGCGAGGACGTCATCATCGCGGGTTCGGTCAGCGACGACGAGGCCAGGACGATCTATCCGGCCGGCTGGAAGGCGCCGAAGCCGTATCTGAGGATCGTGCCGCAGCCGAAGTGACGGCTGCGATTACGAAGCGATCGAAGCCGTCATCCCGGAATGGTCCGAAGGACCATATCGCAGATGCGCGATTGCGCATCGGGGGATCTCGAGATTCTCGGGTGCGCAATTGCGCACCATAGTTCGATGCTGCGCATCGCCCCGGAATGACAGCCTCAGCCCCTCGGCACCAGCCAGTTCGCCAGCAGCAATCCGGCGGTCGACGACACCGCAGTCACGAACGAGCCCCAGGCGATGTCGACGACGACCACCGCCCAGCTCCAGTTCTTCAGCATCGCCATCGAGGTGAGCTCGAAGGTCGAATAGCAGAAGAAGCCGAACAGCGCGCCATAGAGCAGCGTCGACTGCCAGCTGGCGCCTGCCCCGCCGCTGACGAAAACCAGGATACCGGAGACATAGATCAGATAGAACAGCACTGCCGGCAACAGCCTGATGTCGCCCAGCATGCTCCCGACCTGCGAGAAGAAGAAGTCCTTGGCAAGGACGCCGAGGAACAGAAAATCGATCGGAATCAGAACGAGCAGCGTCAGCACGTAGAGCACGGCGTATCGGTTCACAGTGTCCTCCAAGGCCGCATGCCAGGGGCGATCATGCGCAATACCGAGGAAGATACGAACCGACGGGCCCCCGGTTTCACGGGGAGCCTCGGTGCCGTCACCGCGCGATCAGGCCGCGCGGACGCGGTGGAGGAACTTGTCGACCTCGGCCTTCAGGTGCAGGCTCTCGCTCGACAGGTTCTGGGCGGATTCGAACATCCGGTTCGATGTCTTGCCGGTCTCCTCGGCGCCCTGCGCCGCGTCGCGGATGGTAACGGCGACGTCAGCCGTTCCGCTCGCAGCCGCCCGGACGCTCTCGGCGATGTTCTGGGTCGCGCCGCGCTGCTGCTCGACCGCCGCCGAAATCGAGGTTGCGATATCGCTGATCCGTTCGATGGTCTGGCCGATCGCCTTGATCGCGCTGACCGACTCCCGGGTCGCAGACTGCATGTTGCCGATCTGGCTGGAGATCTCCTCGGTCGCCTTCGCGGTCTGGCCGGCGAGGCTCTTGACCTCCTGCGCCACCACGGCAAAACCGCGGCCCGCTTCCCCGGCCCGCGCTGCCTCGATGGTGGCGTTCAGCGCCAGAAGATTGGTCTGCTCCGCGATCGAGGTGATGAGCTTCACCACGTCGCCGATCCGCGCGCCGGCTTCCGACAAGTCGTTGATGCGCTGGTCGGTGGCGGTGGCCTGCTTGACCGCGTCGGCCGCGATTCCGTTCGATTCCTGGACCCGGCGGGTGATTTCCACGATCGAGTTGGAAAGCTCGTCGCACGCGGTCGCCGCGGTGCGGACGTGTTCGGACGCGGTCTCCGAAGCGCCGGCCGACTTCCCCGACAGGCCGGCGGTGGCGCGTGCGGCTTCGGTCAGCTGTCGCGCCACGCGTTCGAATTCCCCGGATGCGTTCAGCACTTTTTCGATGATGCCGCCAACGCCGGTCTGGAACTCGTCGACGAACCCGCGCAGCTCCGATTTGCGCTGCTCGGCGGCGGCCGCAGCGGCGGCGGTCTGCTCGTCGCGCATCCGGCGGCGTTCGATCGAGTTGCTCTTGAACACAGCGATGGTCCGCGCGATCTCGCCGATCTCGTCCTTTCGGTCATGATAATCGATCGCCACGTCGGTGTTTCCGTCGGCGATTGCCGTAAGCGACGCCGTGACCGAGCCCAGCGGCTTGGTCACGCGGCGCACGATCAGCATGGTGAGAACCATGACCAGCAGCGCGGCGACGCCGGCCGCGATGGCCATATTCCAGATCGCCTGCGACAGCATCGCCTCGAACTGCGCGATCGGAATTCCGACATAGAGCAGGCCGATCACTTTTCCGGCCGGATTCAGGATGGGATAGTAAGCCGTCATGAACGACCTGCCGAACAGCGTCGCCGGCCCCTTGTAGGGCTCGCCGCGGCGCACGAAGGGCTGAGCGGGATGGTCGGCGGCGAGCTGGGTGCCGACCGCGCGGTCGCCGTTCTCCTTTTTGACGTTGGTGGTGCGGCGGATGTACTGGTTGCTGGCCTCGTCATGAACGAACAGGGTCGCGTTGCCGCCGGCATAACCGACCGCGCGATCGACGATCGCGTGGTCCTTGAACTCCGGCATGCGCGGGATTTCAGCGCGGACGACCTGGCCATCCTTCACGACGATCTTGGCATCGCCGTGGGTCTCGGCAAACGCCAGGCCGAGCGTGCGCAGATTATCCTCGATGTCATGCAGCGCCCTGGCGCCGAATTCCGACGTCAGCGACCAATGGGCCGCTCCCACCACCAGCGCGGTATTTACTCCGATCAGGAATATGGCGCAGAAAACAGCCTTGGTCCCGAGCTTAAGCTGCAGCGCAGGTACAAACTTTCCGATGGACAACGTAGCCATAGCGGCGAATCCCCCCAAGAAGCGCGCTCAATCTGACATTCGTTGATTACAAACGGATTAATTTCACAACCCTAGGTTCGAACCGATCGATGGAAACCGTTTGCGCATGACCGCCAGCCGCCCCGCCATCGTCTGGTACCGCGATGACCTCCGCCTGTCCGACCACCCCGCCCTGCACGCGGCGTCCAAGGCCGGCGGGCCGGTTATCTGTCTCTACGTGCTCGACGAAGGTAGCCGGGCGACCTGGGCGGCGGGAGCCCGACCGCCTGGGGGCGCGGCCCGCTGGTGGCTGGCGCAGTCGCTGCGCGCCTTGCAGGCAAGCTTGCGCGCGCGCGGCGCGTCGCTGGTGTTACGAAACGGCGCTGCCACCGAAATCATCCCCACGCTGGCCCGCGAAACAGGCGCCGGCGCGGTGTTCTGGAACGAAATCGCCCAGGCGCCGCACCGGGCGATCGAGGATCAGATCGCTGCGTCGCTCGGCGAGATCGGCGTGATCGCGCACGGGTTTCCTGGCGATCTCCTCGCGACCCCGAACCAGATCCGCAGCAAGGAGACCCGGGGCTTGCGGGTGTTCACGCCGTTTTGGCGGCGGGTGCAGGCGCTCGGCGATCCGCCGCAGCCGCTACCGGCGCCGAGGACGCTGACCGGCGCTGCGACCCTGGCAAGCGATCTGCTCGAAAGCTGGGGCCTTGAACCGGCGAGGCCGGACTGGGCCGGCGGCTTGCGCCAAACCTGGCGGCCGGGCGAGGCGTCGGCGCAGGCCCGCCTCAAGGCGTTCCTGGCTGAAGGCATCTCCGGCTATTCCGGCGATCGCGACCGGCCCGACCGCGACGGCACCTCGCGGCTTTCCCCGCACCTTCGCTTCGGCGAAATCAGCCCGCGACAGGTCTGGCACGCCGCGCGCTTTGCCGCGGCCGAGCGCCCTCGCCTGTCGGCCGACATCGACAAATTCCTCAGCGAACTCGGCTGGCGCGAGTTCTGCCGGCATCTGCTGTTCGACGTCCCTGACCTTGCCACGCGCAACCTGCAGCCGGCCTTTGACGATTTTCCCTGGAAGGACGATGCCAGGGCATTGCAGGCCTGGCAGCGCGGCCGGACCGGCTACCCGATCGTCGATGCCGGGATGCGGCAACTCTGGCACACCGGCGTGATGCACAACCGGGTGCGGATGGTGGTGGCCTCGTTCCTGGTCAAGCATCTGCTGATCGACTGGCGCTGCGGCGAGCAATGGTTCTGGGATACGCTGGTCGACGCCGATCCCGGCAGCAACCCCGCGAACTGGCAGTGGGTGGCCGGCTCGGGCGCAGACGCAGCACCCTACTTCCGCGTCTTCAATCCGATCCTGCAGGGCAAGAAGTTCGATCCCGACGGCGCCTATGTCAGGCTCTGGGTGCCGGAGTTGCAGCGACTGCCCGATCAACTGATCCACCAGCCATGGACGGCATCCCCACTCGAGCTCGCAAGCGCGGGCGTTCGACTCGGCGCGACCTATCCACACCCGATCGTCGATCACAAGGCGGGACGCGAACGCGCGCTCGCGGCCTACGCGACCATCCGCGGCAAGGGATCGGACGCATGAGCGCAACCGCCAATCCCCGGATTTGCAATGCCCGGCCGGCAGGTTCGAAACGGACAGGAACGCGAGCGCATCGCAGGTCAGTCAACCGGACGCCGGAGATCTATTTCCATGACAAAGTTTTCGTAGGCCTGGTCGGCGATCACGAACGGCGTCGTACCGATCTTGCGGAAGCCATGACGCAGATAGAAATCGATCGCCCGGCTGTTTGCGGCTTCGACCGTCAGCCACGCGCTCCCGGCTCCCGTGCCCGTTCGGCAATGATCCAGGGCGCGCCGCAGCAGCGCCGCGCCCCGACCGCTCGACTGGTGCCTGGGCTGAACGTACAGAGTCGTGATTTCGAGCGGCGAGCAGCCCGCCAGCTTGGGCGTGGAGGTCGAACACACCGTCACGAAACCATCAATTCCCACCCGGTTTTGCGATACAAAGATCGCCCAATCGGGATCGCCGATGGCGCTTCGAAACTTCTGCGCCGTGAACTCGGACAGGACGTAGTCCGCGAACACAGGACTAACGCCCTCGCGGACATAGGTGTTGAGCCAGACTTCGATGCTCACCGCAACCAGGCCCGCCGCGTCACCTTCTTCAGCCTTCCTGATCATGCCCACTCGCATCGTTTTGAAACAGGCCTCGCCATCGGCGCGGAGAGCTACGATGGCAGGCCAGGTCCGGCAACCGCGCAAAGGGTCGCAATCGACCCGGCGGTCCATCAGCGCGTCGGGCTAGCCCCTCGCCGACGAGCCACGGTTGACCAGCAGCACGGCCGCGGCGCAGGCGACCATGCCTGTTATCGCGATCGCGTCGAGTCGCTCGTCGAACAGGACGTAGGCCATCAGTGCGGTCACCGCCGGCACCAGATAGAACAGGCTTGCCACGGAAGTGGCGGCCGAGCGGCGGATCAGCCAATACAGCAGCCCGATCGACCCGATCGACAGCACCACCGCAAGCCAGGCCAGCGCCAGCACGAATTCGGCGGTCCAGCGCACCACATTGGTTTCGAACAACCAGGCGCCGAGGGCAAACAAGATCGCAACGGCAATGAATTGCACGAGATTGCCGGCGCGCCAGTCGATCGCGTTGCAGTATCGCCGCTGATAAAGCGTGCCGAGCGTGATGCTCACCAGCGATACGCCCGATGCCATCCATCCCCACCCCGCCTCGCCGCTCATCGGCCGGTCGTGCAGGATCAGCACCACGCCGGCGAGCCCGATCGACAATCCGGTCCACTGGATCGGCGTCACGCGCTCGCCGAGCCAGCGGCTCGCGATCGTCGAGGTCAGGATCGGCTGCAGGCCCGGAATCAGGGCGGAGAGTCCCGCCGGAATCGAATGCGCAATCGCAATCGCGGTGCCACCGAGATAGAACCCATGCACCAGAATGCCGGCAACCGCGCTGTGCATGACGCCCACGCGATCCGGCCAGCGTGGCCGCACCGCCAGGACGATAATCGCCATCAGCGCCACCACGCACACCATGCGGATCGCGAGGTAGGTAAGCGGCTCGGCGCCGCTGAGCACGTATTTGGTGCCGATGAAACCGGTGCTCCAGAGCACCACGAAAATCGCCGGGGCCGCGCGCGCGGCAATTTTTTCGAGGTCGCTGGTCATTGCCGCCCCTGTTGCCCGATCATATGCTATGCGGCAACAACCGATCGCGCGGGGTGACCTGCGCGATTTGACATATCGAAGACCCGACCGACGACCCCTTGGGTTGGAACTGCAGCCCTGGATTTGCAATGAGGAAATACCATGGACGTTCGCGCCGCCGTCGCCGTCGCTGCCGGCAAGCCGCTGGAAGTCACCACCGTTCAGCTCGAGGGGCCGCGTGAGGGCGAAGTGCTGGTCGAGATCAAGGCGACCGGCGTTTGCCACACCGACGAGTTCACCTTGTCGGGCGCTGATCCAGAGGGTTTGTTTCCGGCCATCCTGGGCCACGAAGGTGCAGGCATCGTGGTCGATGTCGGCAAGGGCGTCACCAGCGTCAGCAAGGGCGATCACGTCATTCCGCTGTACACGCCGGAATGCCGGCAGTGCCCGTCCTGCCTGTCGCGCAAGACCAATCTCTGCACCGCGATCCGCGCCACGCAGGGCCAGGGCCTGATGCCGGACGGCACCTCGCGTTTCTCGATCGGCGGCAAGCCGGTTCACCACTATATGGGGACCTCGACGTTTGCGAATTACACGGTGCTGCCGGAGATCGCGGTCGCGAAGATCCGGAACGACGCGCCGTTCGACAAGGTCTGCTACATCGGTTGCGGGGTGACGACGGGGATCGGCGCGGTCATCAACACCGCGAAGGTCGAGCAAGGCGCAAAGGCGATCGTGTTCGGCCTCGGCGGCATCGGCCTCAACGTGTTGCAGGGCCTGCGGCTGGCCGGCGCCGACATGATCGTCGGCGTCGACATCAACAACGACCGCAAGGCGTGGGGCGAGCGCTTCGGCATGACGCATTTTGTCAATCCGAAGGAACTCGGCAAGGATCTGGTTCCCCACCTCGTCGACATGACGAAGTCGGGCGCGGACCAGATCGGCGGCGCCGACTACACGTTCGACTGCACCGGCAACGTCACGGTGATGCGGCAGGCGCTGGAAGCCTGTCATCGCGGCTGGGGCCAGTCGATCGTCATCGGCGTGGCGCCGGCGGGCGCTGAAATCTCGACGCGGCCGTTCCAACTGGTGACCGGCCGGGTCTGGAAGGGCACCGCCTTTGGCGGCGCCAGGGGCCGCACCGACGTGCCGAAAATCGTCGACTGGTACATGCAGGGCAAGATCCAGATCGACCCGATGATCACGCATGTGATGCCGCTGGCCGAGATCAACAACGCCTTCGAACTGATGAAGCGCGGTGAGTCGATCCGGGGCGTGGTGACGTTCTAGCTTGCATGGATGCCGCTGATCGGCTTTCCGCAACTTTTCTGCCGTGTGCTCTGGAATGAGACCCCAATCCGGCCAGAAAAGCGTTTAGTATGGTGGAAATCATCGGAGAATCGACATGACCAAATCCAGGTTTCTCGCCGCCTTCGCCCTGCTGTCCGCCGCGGTTCTCGCCCCGACCCTCGCGGACGCCCGCCATGATCGGCATCACCGCCAGAACTGGGGGCTGCCCTACCATATCAGCTTCCTGCACAATTACGGCCCCGGCCCACAACCCGGCACCTTCGCCTATTATGATGGCCCGTCCACCAACCACTGCCGCCAGAGCGCCGCCGCCTACATCGGCCAGGACCGTCGCCGGCACCCCTGTTACTAGAGCATGATCCGGAAAAGTGTGCAGCGGTTTTCCGAAAAGATCATGCTCAAACAAATAGCTAAAGCGGGATGACGATTCGAAGAAAAGTCACCCCGCTTTAAGCCGCCGCGGCTGGCCCTCTCAGGCCAAGTCTGATAATCGAGCCCTTGCACGCGCTCGTAGCTCAGCTGGATAGAGCATCGGATTTCGATTCCGAGGGCCGGGAGTTCGAATCTCTCCGAGCGCGCCAGATTTCCAACCACCCGCTATTGGTGGGACAATATCCACTTCACGAGTACTTCGGCCTCCTCTGGCGCAACGCCCGCTTGAGGAGGCATGGGCATCTGGCCCCAGCTGCCGCTGCCGCCCTTCACGATCTTTTCGCTCAAGACCTTGATCGCCGACTCATCCTTGCCATAGCGCTCCGCCATGGCCGTGTAGGACGGACCAATCATCTTCCGTTCGACAGAGTGGCAGGCGACGCAGTTCTTGCTCTTGGCCAGTTCGGCGCTTGCGAAAGCGGCCGACGAGGTCAGAAGCGCGGCGAACAAGCCTAGGGCGAAATGGCGAAAGTCAAGCATGGAGCAGGATTCCTATCGTGCGCGGGCCGACGCTTATCGGCTCGCTATGACCGACTTCGAAAGCCGTAGCGAATGCCGATCGCGTATCTCGACGGGCGCGGTCGGGTCGCGCCCGCAGACGGGAAGGTCAGCCGCGGCTGTGACGCGGCGGCTGATCCGGCTCACATCGGCTTGAGCTGGTAGATGTCGCCCTGGTCGGTGGCGACGTACATGCTGCCGTCTGGCGCCTGCACGACGGAGCGGAAGCGCCCGGCCGGCATCGGCAGCGAAACGGTGGTGCGCGTGGCCGACGAGCCGTCAGGCGTGATGTTGAGCACGTCGAGACGGTTGCCGACCGGCGTTCCGTGGATGCCGATACCCATGAATGTCACGGCCATCCGGCCGTTCCAGTCCTTCCACTGCGGGCCGCTCAGGAACGCGCAAGAAGACATGCCCTGCGAAAGCATATCGTTGTTCCAGGCCGGCTTCATGGCGTTGGGATAGGTCTTGGTGTCCGTCATCGGCATGAAGGCCGACCGCTCCTTCGGATCCATCGCGCCCATCTGGTTCGGCGAATATCCACAATACCCGTCGGGGCAGTCGCCTCGCCCGCCAACGTTCGGGCGCGGATCCCACCCGGCGTTGCCGCCGGCCGTGAGCGCCGTCACCTCGTCGCTATGCCAGGGACCATTCTCCGCCGTGTAGGGCTGGTTGGTGCCGGGGCGGAAGCAGATGCCTTGCGGGTTGCGGTGTCCGTAGGTGAAGACGCGCGCATCGAAACCCTGCGGCGGATTGTTACCGGGCGCGGCCTTGCCGTCCCGATCGATGCGCAGCACCTTGCCGCCCATGCGGGTCGGGCTCTGCGGCACCTCGCCGTTATGGGTGTCGCCTGTCGTCACATACAGGAAGCCGTCCGCGGGACCGAAGCGGAGGCGCCCGCCATTATGCGCGCCGGGATCGCCGAACGGATGGTTACTGGCCGCCGGCTTGTAGGCGATGTCGGTGACGATATCCTGCCGGTTCGAGACCTTGGTCAGATCTGGACTGACCGCCAGCCGCAGCACCCGATTGGTTCCTGGCGCGGTCATGTTCGACGCCGAAAACACGTAGATATAGCGGTTGGTGGCGAAGTCTGGGTCGATCGCCACACCACTCATCCCGGCCTGGCCGCTGCAGAAGAGGTCGGATGCGGTGTCGGGATAACCCTTGGAATCCTTTATCCCGAGCAGGGCGTTGACCTTCCCGGACGGTAGCCGGACCGACAGTCCGCGGCACTTCTCGGTGAAGAACATCGTGCCGTCAGGGAGGAAGGCCATGTCCCACGTCAGGTCTCGTCCGGACATCACGGCGGTGCTGGCGAGTCCGGGAGTGCCGCTTGGGCTCTGGGCCGCCGCGGGCCCGGACAGAACGATGGAGGCCAGTAACGTGCAAGGCAATACGAAGCAGCTACGAGTCATCGATGTCTCCTCCGATTTGGTAAGTTTCACTCCCCGATAGGACCCGGGCTCCGCCGGGCTTGAGCCGAAAGCGTTGTTCGGCGGTTCCATTTTTATCCGACCGCCAAAGCGGGTGCAACATCGCTTGCCGTGATGGCAGGCCTCAATTGCTTGAACAGAGACCTGCACGTCTGGATCAGCGGCGATCTTGCTCGTCTACTTTTCCGTCCTCGGTCAACGAGATCAGCCGCCAGGTGCGGGAATCCGCGCGCATCGCCGGCGAGGCCGTCGAACAGGCGCAGAAGACCAATGAGCGTGTCGGCGAATTGTCGAAGGCGGCCTCTCGAATCGGCGACGTGGTCGAGCTGATCAATACCATCGCCGGCCAGACCAACCTTCTGGCGCTGAACGCCACCATCGAGGCGGCGCGCGCCGGCGAGGCCGGCCGCGGCTTCGCGATGGTCGCCTCCGAGGTCAAGGCGCTGGCCGAGCAGACCGCCAAGGCGACCGGCGAGATCAGCCAGCAGATCAAGGGCATCCAGGACGCCACCGACGAATCAGTCGTGGCCATCAAGGAGATCGGCGGCACGATCGGCCGCATGTCCGAGATTGCCTCGACCATCGCCTCGACGGTCGAGCAGCAGGGCACGGCGACCCAGGAAATCTCCCGCAACGTGCAGCAGGCGGCGCAGGGCACCCAGGAAGTTTCCTCCAACATCACCGACGTGCAGCGCGGTGCCACCGAGACCGGCACCGCCTCCTCCCAGGTACTCTCCGCCGCACAGTCGCTGTCGAGCGAAAGCAATCGCCTGAAGAAGGAGGTCGGCAAGTTCCTCAACACCGTGCGCGCCGCCTGAGTCCTGGCCAACCGCTTGCGCCATCGCGGCGCCGGAGCTTCGGATCTGATCCCATCAGAACCGAAGCTCCTTGCTTTCCTGGCGCGTTGCTTCAAGCAACCCGGCATCGAGCCTCGGGATCACGCCCGCCCAGCTTCCATTCACCCCATCAAGCCGGCGCCGCGCCGGGCGACCAGCGATCAAGCTGCACCATCGGCGTTTCTCTGGACCGTGGTCGGCTTGGTTGAACAGCCATGGGATCAACGGGTTAGACAGACGCTCCGGGTTGGTGCTAGAGAACGCTGGCGCGCGGCTGGATTTCGATCCCGTCTGAAGTTGTGGTCGATGCAAGCGCGCTGCTCGCTCACTTCTATCGGACATACCCCATGAGAAAGATCATCCTGGCGCTGGCGATCCTGTATCCAGCCGCAGCGTTCGCCCAGGGAACGGGCGCCCCACCCGCTACCGCCAAGCCGCCGACCGTGGGCGGCAAACCGCTGGTCGTGATCGGGTCGGAGAAGCCGAAGGCGAGCAAGAAGGAAGCGTCGGCCAAGCCGCTGTCGGTCGCCCAGAAGTTGCAGGCCTGCCAGGATATCGACGACGGGACCAAAGAGCGCCTGAACTGCTATGACGCCGTCTATGCGCCGCAGCCCAAGCCCAAGGCGCCGGCGGCCAAGAGCGCCAGCGAGTGCCGCTTCCAGAAAGAAGAGGACGATCGGCTGAACTGCTTCAACAAGTTCGTGGACAAGATTCCACAGCTGCCGCGGTAGTCCGCAACACCCTAATTCCAGCCGGAACCGAACAGGCCAAAGCGCGACTGCTGCGCGATCCGCATCGGCGGTGTTGAGCGGCTGATAGCGATCTTGCGTTTGCGCTGGACAGGCTTCGTTTCGAGTTTCCGGGTTTCTGACGGCACGAACTGGGCAAAGGTGTCGCGAACCCGGGCCTGGGCGGCAGGCTCGACGGCGGCAGGCGGTGCGGCGGCCTGAAGCATTGCGGGCGGTGGAACGATCGTGGGAAGGCTGGTGTCGTAGACCACCCGTTCCGGGAGCTTCTGATCGGATTGGATGCGGACGACGGCCTTGCCGGCGGCGGGCGCGGCATGGCTCGCCACAACCTGCCGAGGCATCAACGCGTCGATGACGAACAGCAGCGCCAGGAGAACTCCGCCGACAACCAGAAAATAACGCGCTACAGGCATTGGTATCGCTTCCCCCGCGCGTTGGCGCGGTTCAACCGCCGACCGGGGCGATATAACGATTAGTTGGCCAGGCCCCCCGCAAGGTTCAAAGGCGGGCCCACGTTCCGGGTTAAACCGCGGCTGCGCCTTGCTTCTGCCGGCAGCACCGCGTCGCTCGGCTGAGGATGGCATTGGGAATGCGCGGGCGCTACAGTAGCAGCAACAACCATCGGGAGAGACGCCATGCCGACCGTCACATGGGACCACATCCATTTGCGCAGTCCCGATCCCGAAGCGACCGCGGCGTGGCTGCATGACATTCTCGGCGGCGAGATCATCCGGGGGCCGGGACGGATCGACGTCAGGCTTGGCGGCGCCAACGTGTTCATTGCACCGGTCGAAGCTGGCGACGGTGTCAACGCGCCACCGGCGACTCCCTATCAGGGCCTCGACCACTTTGGACTGGCGGTAAAGGACATCGACGCCGTCGCGGCCGAGATCAGGGCCAAGGGCGTCACATTCACGCGCGAGCCGACCACGATCCGGCCGGGGGTGCGGATCTGCTTCATCCGCGGGCCTCAGGGCATTTCGATCGAGCTGCTTGAGCGGGACAGCAAGTACACCTGACGCCTTTGCGTGCCCTCCATCTTCTTTCGCGCCAGGCCACCTTGTAGTGGCATCATCCCAACTTGCTTCCCATACGGGAAACTGCCGGCGACCGGGTGCGTTGACGCTATAGCCCGCGCCTTGCCATACTTGATACTGGCTGCCGTGGGCGCGGCGCCGGCGTCGGGGCGCTATGAAGAACGGGCTGTATTCGATCCACGTCACCCTGCTGGATGGGCGCGCCGGCAAGGGCAGCGGCGTGATTCTGTTCCGGGACGGCCAGATTCTCGGCGGCGACGCCTATCTGTTCTACACCGGCAGCTATACCGTTAAGGGCGACACCTTCAAGGGCGAGGTGCTGGTGCAGCGTCACACGACCCCTCGCAACGATGCCAATCCGCTGTTCGGCGGCCCCAATCCCGTGGGCGTCGGCGTATCCGGTACCTTCACCGATACCCGAGCCACGATGACCGGGACGGCGCTTGTCGGCAAAGCAAGCCAGATCTTCGCCGCGACGCTGCACAGGCTGGCGGATACGAATTAGCCAGTCCGTCGATTGTTCGACGATCATACCGTCCTGCGCGGCGCGGCTGTCGCAGCATCACCGGTGTTTGGCGTCCCGGTCGGCTCGATCAACAGCAGATGCACCTCTTCTCGCGCGACGGGTCGATGCTCGACGCCCTTGGGCACCACATACATTTGCCCAGGCCGCAGCGTGACAACTCGGTCGCGCAACTGAATATCCAGCACGCCGCTCAGGACGAGAAAGAAATCGTCCGTATCGTCGTGCTTGTGCCAGATGAACTCGCCCTTCACCTTCACGACCATGACATCGCAGTCGTTGAATTGCGCTACCGTGCGCGGCGACCAGTGCTCGGAAAACGTAGCCAGCTTTGCCGATAGATCGATTTCGTCAGACATAAGAGCCCCCTATTCCGCCGCCTGCTCGAGCGGCGCCGTCCGCGGCAGGATCATCTGGATGCGGGTTCCGCCGCCCGGCGCGGAGTCGAGGTCAAGCCGCCCGCCGAGGCGGTTAGTCACGATGCTGTAGACGATGTGCAGCCCAAGCCCGGTGCCGCCCTGATCGCGCCGCGTGGTGAAGAACGGATCGAAGGCGCGGCGGCGGACGTCAAGGCTCATGCCGCAGCCATCGTCGGAAAAGATGACCTCGACATTGTCCGTGCCGGACTCGCGCACCTGAATATCGACCGTGCCGGGCCTGCCGTCGGGGAAGGCGTGAGCGACCGAGTTGAGGAAAAGGTTCGTCAGCACCTGCCCGTAGGGACCGGGGTAGCTGTTCATCATCAAATTGGGCTGGCATTCGACGTTGAGCGTCAGATTATGTTTGCGCAGGCCCGGTCGCAGACTCAGCACCACCTGCTCGGTGAGATCGCCAAGATCGAAACTGCGCTGGTCTGAATAGTTGCGGTCGGCGGCGACCTGCTTGAACGACTGGATCAGTTCGGCAGCGCGGTTGAGATTGGCGACGAGTTGCGACGACGCATCGCGACTGGTCTCCAGAAAATCGTTGAGGCTCGAGCGGCGCAGTTCGCCACGCGCGACCTCTTCGGCGAAATTCGACGTCTTGCGCTCCAGCGCCGAGGCGACCGTCAGGCTGATGCCGACGGGATTGTTGACTTCATGCGCCACGCCCGCGACCAGGCGTCCCAACGCGGCGAGTTTTTCCGCCTCGATCAGCGAATTCTGCGTTTCCCGCAGATTGCGCAACGCCGCCTCGGCGGCGTCCTTGGCCTTTCGCATTTCGGCCTCGACGCGCTTGCGCTCGCCGATGTCGAGCGCAACGGTGACGATGTTCTCGATCTCGCCGGCGGTATCCAGGATCGGCAGCTTGTTGACCAGCCATTGCCGCATGTTTCCAGCGGAATCCCTGTATTCCTCCTCGTAGAAGCCGAGCTCCCTGCCGACCGCCAGCACCCGCTTGTCGTTCTCGTCGGTCTTTGCCGCGCCATAGCGCGACATCAGCTCGGAGGTGGTGCGGCCGATCGCCTCCGAGGGCTCGACGCTGAAAATGCGGGCCATATAGCGGTTCATCAGCACGTAGCGGAGGTGCCGATCCTTGACGTTGATCACCGCGGGCACGGTGTCGATGACCATCTGCAGCAGCCGACGGCCTTCGCTGATCGCGTCCTCGGCCCGTTTCTGATCGGTGATGTCGCGCACCGTTCCCTCGTAGCGCACGATCTCGCCGGCGTCGCTGCGCACGGCGCTGGCGCTGTCGGAAAGCCAGAGCACGGTGCCATCGCGGGAACGGACCTGGTACTCGAATTCGCGAACCATGCCGTCGCGCTGCATCAGCCGCTGGTACTCCGCCCGCGCCGCGGGGTGAACGTAGATGGTTTCAGCGATGTCGCCGATGCCGGCGATCAAATCCCCCGGCGTGGCGTAGCCCATCATCCGCGCCAATGCCGGGTTGGCATTAAGAAGCGCGCCGCCTGGCGTCGTGACGTAAATTCCATCGACCGAGGCTTCGAACAGCTTGCGATAGCTTTCCTCGGCCAGGCGCTGTTCCGCGAGCGCGCGTACCGCGGCCTCGCGCGCCGTATCGGCGTCGACCAGCGTCTGCCGGAAGATTTCGGCCGCGCGCGCGATGTCGCCGATCTCGTTGTCGACGTCAATCGCCGGGATCGAGGCGCTCTTCTCGCCACCGGCGACCGCGCGGATCGAGGTGGCAATGGCGGCAAGCGGACGAACGGTGCGGCGGACCACCAGCATCGCCGCGAATATCCCGATCAGCACGCCCGCCGTGCCGAGCACGATGCTCTGCCACTTGGCTTCCGCCAGTGTCCTTGCGAAATCGCGGGCTAGAACGTGGCCGCGCTGTACGCTGACCTCATGCAGCAACTCCGTGACACGCTGGATCAGGCGACCCTCCGTACCCAGCACCTCCTTGTCGATGTCGGATATCTGCCGTTCGCTGATCGATATGGCCATGATCGCTTCGGCATAGGCATCGACCGCGGCGCGCAACCTCGGCTCCGCAATCGTCATGGCGCGCATGCTTTGCGCCGCCTGCTCCGCGGCCGACGGGTTGCGCGCCAGCAACGCCGAGGCGATCCGGCTCTGGGTCTGGAACAAGGTCGATGCGATGTTGGGATCCGGCGTCCCGGCGATCGCGGCATCAAAACTCTCGCGTAAGGGTGGCAGCGCCACGATCATCTCGGCACGCCGGTTGATCAGCGCTGAAATGCGCTCGATCCCATTGCGGTAGGTCGTCAGGCGCTCGGTCACTCCGTCGATCATGGCCTGCTGCTCTGGGGCAAGCTCCAGTCGCGTCTTCTTCAGGACCTCGCCGAGCGCGGTGGCGGCCTCCCCGACCTGGACCGATTGGGTGCCGGGATCGGTGACGAAATCCCGCGCGGCGAGCCGCAATTCGTTCATGCGCCGATCGATGTCCTCGGCAAGGTCGCCAACACTCCGCAACCGCTGCAGTTCGGCGAAGGTCGCATCGATATGGCGGATGGCAATGACGCTCGCGGTGGAGGTGATGATGATCACCGCCAGCACCAGCATGAAACTGCCGAATGTCAGCTGGCCGATCGAAAGCGAGAACGATCGCTGCGGCGGCGAATTCGGCGGCAATTCAGCGGTCATGTTGGCGAGGCCGGGCTCCAGTCGGGGCCAATATACGACGTATTTCGGGCCGGGGGGAACATGGTGGAACAAGCCGGATCTGCCCGGGCGGCCTGCTTCGGCCCGGCCCGGAGGGCCGGCTTTCAGCCTCCATCGGCCCGCTCGCCCGCCCCCCCTGCGAGCGAGGGGACATTTCAGCCGCCGGCGCCGAATTCGAACACCTCGCCGTCGTAACCCGCCTCGCGCGGGATGCGGAGTTGGCGGCCGCTGCCGGTCCTGGTCATGACCGGCGTCACGGTGACGACGGATTTGCCTCTGGAGCCGTCCAGCGCCGCCTTCACGCTGTCCCGAGCTTGATCAGGTTGCGGATGGTCGGGAACGGCAGCTTGAAGCGCCCGCTCTCGCCACCGCGCACTCGGATTTTGCCGCTGCGGCACGGCTGCGGCCGCGCGTCGCCCCCGGCCAGATCGTGGTCGCAAAATTTACAGCTCGCGAAAAGCGCGCGACATCGTGTCCTTGAGCGGCCGGAGCAGATAGTCCAGGAAGGTCCTCTCGGCGGTCATGATGTACACTTCGACCGGCATTCCCGGCGTCGGAACAAAGTTCGGGAGTGACGCGATCTCACCCGCGTTGAGGCCGATGCGGGCGACATAGACATCTCCCGTCCCTTGCTGTCCGGGCTGTCCGGCCTTTTCGTTCGGTAGCGCGTCAGCCGATACATAGACCACCGTTCCGGCGAGCGTCGGCGTGACGCGGCTGTTCAAAGCGATCAGCCGCACGCTGGAGCGCTGCCCACGCTTTACACCTTCGATATCCTGCGGCCGCACTCGCACTTCTATGATGAGATCGTCCTGAACTGGCACTATCTCCATGATGTTCTTGCCAGCTTCGACGACCCCGCCAGCCGTGTGATAACGCAATTTGACGACGACGCCGCGCACCGGAGCGGTGATCCTTACCCGGTCTAAAATCCTCCGCGACGCATGCATTCGCTCCCGCAGGTCGTTGAGTTCCGCTCTGGTCTCATGAAGTTGTTCGACGGCTGTTTTGACCGCGGTATTGCGAACCATCGCGATTTGCTCACGCGTGCGCGACATCTGTTCTTGGGCATTGCCCATCTCACCCGTCAGCCGCCCAATCTCGCCTTCAAGGTTGGCGCGAGCCCGTTCCAGCGCCAAGACTTCGGGTTGGCGAACCAGCCCACTCTGCAGCAGCTGCTTTTTGGTGACCAAGTCCTGCTCGATGAATCCGATTTGCCGGCCAATGCCAGCCAGCTGAACCTTGCTTCCCGCTACGCGCTGTTCGAATGCGTTAATGCCCTCCTGCAGAGCTGCAATCTCGCTCTGCATGCTCTTTTGCTTGGCGAAAAACGTGAGCTGCTGGCTGTCCAGAATCGTGACGATGTCCTGGTCGTCCTTATTGGCAGTCAACTCCTCGGGGAAGGCGACTTCATCCTGAGACTTGATTTCCGCTGTCAACCTGGCCTCGATTGCCGTGAGCCGAGCATGACGCAAGGTCAGCCGGCGCAATTCGGCGCGCGGGCCGGTCTCGTCCAGCTCGATCAACAATTGATCGCGCTCGACCGTATCTCCTTCTCGAACCAGGATCTCCCGGATAACGCCGCCTTCCAAATGCTGAACGATTTTGTTCTGACCGGTCGTGACAAAGACGCCCGACGCGACGACAGCACCGGCGATCGGCGCCGTTTGCGCCCAAAAACCAAAACCGACGACTGCCAGGCCAAGAAGTGAATAGCCGAACAAGGTTTGGGTGCGCGCGCTTCGCGGCACGCTGCCATACCAGTCCGCTCTAGGGATTTCGTGGCTTGTCATGAACTCGATCGCCTTTCATCTCGTCTTGGTATCGCGCCGTCAGCCTTCCGAGAGGATTGACCCATCGCCCAGCGAACGGGCCTGATTGTCGCCAGGCTTGCGGCCGGTAAGTATCGGCATCACGTCGTCGCGCTTGCCGAGGATCTGCACTGCGCCGTCCTTCATCACCATGATCTTGTCGACGCTCTTGAGAAGCGACGGACGCTGGGTGATGGCAACAACGGTCACGCCCTTTTCCTTGGCCCGCGCCAACGCCTTCGCCAGTGCTCGCTCGCCCGCGGCGTCGAGATTCGAATTCGGCTCATCAAGAACCACCAGGCACGGGTTTCCGAAAAACGCGCGCGCAAGCGCGATGCGTTGTTTCTGCCCTCCAGAAAGCGGACTGCCATCAACGGTGATCGTCGTCTCGTAACCCTGCGGGAACTCGGAGATCATGGCGTGCACGTCGGCGAGATCAGCGGCCTCGAATATGGCTTCGTCGGTCGCATCCTCGCGCATGCGGGCGATGTTTGCCTTGATCGTTGCAGGAAAGAGCTGGACCTCTTGCGGGAGATAGCCAACGGCTTCGCCAAGCTGGCGCGGGTCCCAGTTGCGCAATTCCATCATGTCGAGCCGCACGCTTCCCGCGGTAGGCGTGATGGAGCCGACCAGCATGCGTGCCAGCGTGCTTTTGCCCATGCCCGAAGAACCCACGACGGCGAGCGATTCGCCGGGTTCGAGTTGAAAGTTCACTCCGTTGAGGATCACTTTCTTGGTCGGCGGCGGCACAAACAAAATCCGTTCCACCGTTAGGCGGCCCTCGGGGCGTGGCAGGCGCAAACGATCGAAATTGAGAGGCGAATTCTGAATCAGCGTTTTGATTCTCGCATAAGCGGCCTTGGCTTGGATGAAATTGCGCCATCCTTCGATCGTGCCTTCCAGCGGCGCCAGCGCTCGGCTGCCGACGATCGAGGCGGCGATTAACATGCCTCCCGTGAGCTCGCCTTTCAGCGCCAGCCACGCGCCCCAGCCAAGAATAGCGACTTGCGTACATAAGCGCAGAAACTTTGAAATCGTCGACATCAGGATGTTTCGGTCCTGGGCGATGATTTGTGCCTTCAGCGACTCGGCGGTTTCACGGCCCCAGATGACGACCGCCTCGGGGATCATGCCCATGGCATTGATCACCTGCGAATTGCGCGCCATTGCATCGGCCTGCAAATTGGCGCGCACCGCGAAGGCGTTGGCTTGTCCGAAGGAAACCGCCGTGAGTTTCTGGTTGACCAGCGCAACAACGAGCAGCGCCAGGCCGGTGGTGGCGACGATCCACCCGAGATGCGGGTGAACGAGAAAAACCCCCAGTAGGTAGATCGGCGCGACCGGGGCGTCGAGCATCGTGATCAAAACCGGCCCGGTGATGAAACTTCGCAGATGCTGCAGATCGCCAAGTGTCTGGTATTCGCGGCTCGAGCCGTTCTGCGACGCTTTCGCAGCGGCGCTCAGCACCGGCGCGCCGAGCTTGCTCTCGGCCTCGGCGGCGATGCGCACGAGGATAAAGCGACGTATCATGTCGAGGAGCACGTGCACGCCGAGCGCGCCGACGATGACGATCGTCAGCATGACGAGCGTGTCGGTGCTGCGGCTTGTCAGAACGCGATCGGAAACGTTGAACAGGTAGATCGGAACCGCGAGGACCAGCAGGTTCACCACGAACGAAAAGACTGCCACTGTCACCAAGTTACGCCGGCATGTGGCCAGCCCTTTGGTGAGCACTTCGCGAAACTCGCGCTCGCTCGACCGCTGCTCCATCGGGCGGCCACCATTGCCGCGGCCGCCGCCGCCGGAACCGGCGCCACCACCATCGCCGCGGCCTCCCGAAGGGCGCGGTTCCGGCGACTTTTTGTCGATCGCTGGAAGAACGGGCGCAATGGCCGGGGCGCGTTCTTGCGTCTCCAGGCGCATCGTCTCATCTGGTGAACGCGGCTGTTCGCCGAGGTCCGCGAACACTTCTGGCGCGGTCGCCGGTGCCTGCTGGGACGGCAAACGTTCCGGCCTTTTTGCCTCGAAAAGAGAAGGTACTGTCGCTGGAGCCGCCTGAAGCGGTATTTGCCCTAACCTTGCCTCGGCCACGGCTATCTCGGAAGCCGCCAACACAGTCATAGGAGTTTTCGGGGAGAGTTTGGATTCAGTTTCTGAGCTCGCCGCCCCAATATGGCGCGGTCCCGACGCGGTGCGGGATTCCTCCATCATGCTTAAAGTCGACGACAGCGAGCCGGATGTTTGCTCCGGCCCGTTCGATGACGGAGCAGCCGAAACACTTTCCGAACTGGTGGAATCGCGAGTCGTCTCTTTGGCGCCGGGACGACGCCAGGAAAATTGTTGATTCACAGATCCGCTCCACCAAAAGAATTGGGTCAGGTCAGCACGTTACCTAAAAGATCACCGTCCTGAGAAATAATTGCTTGTGCGACCGGCTGATGCTCCGGTTCCTCAGAATCGTCAGTGAACGCAATCAGCTCGTTCATCAAAGTAGTGGTGTCCTGGATAGTGACCGGACTATCGTCGTCGACGATGAAATTGCCTTGGAACAAGATGCTGTCTTCGTAATAGTCACCACCGAGATACTGAACTCCGGTCACGGTATTGACATCGACGATCGCTGCCGAATTGGTCAATTCGTTTTGACCGGTTGAGATCGACTGCGACACACCATCGACGCGGATGGTTCCGTCGGACGGCATGAGTTGCTCCGCCATATCGCGGTCGGAAAGAATGTTGATCTGAGAAATCATATTGATGTCGTAATAATTTCCGGAAACGTAGAGCACATCAATGGTGCCCGAGCCACCCAGGATCTCCCAGGCGAGCGTCGGATCCAGCAACGCAGCGTGGCCGTCGAGCCCGGCAATCAATGCGTAGATGTTCGGCGTGGCGTCCTGGAAATCCGGGCCGCCGATGTTGCGGATCAGCGCTTCGTTGAGCATCGTGTTCTCGCCGGCGCGCGCCTGCTGCAGCACCGCCGAACCGAAGCCGTCGCGATCCTCGGCGGTGAGCCGGAGGAGATCGTTGTCGAACAGAATGTTGGTCTGGTAAATCAGATTGGCGGCGTGATAATCGCCGCCGACGATGATCACGTCGTAGCTTTTGCTGAAATCCAGGAACCGCGCGAGGTTGGTCTGCTCGTTGTCGCCGGTGCTGACCATCGAGTAGATGTCCAGCGAGGTTTGCGACGAGAAGTCATTGTCGTGGAGATAATTGATCTGGTGCAGCGACTTGACGTCATAGAAGTTGCCCATCACGAAATCGACGTTCCACTGCACCGGGCCGACCCCCCGGTTGGCAATCGTCAGGGACACCGTGTCAACTTCGAAAGTCGCGTCATTGGTCAGCTTGTTGCCATCGGCCACGACGACGGCGGCGGCGTCATCCCGCAGTCCAGTTCCGTTGGCCATCGCAACATCGTCGACATCGCGCAGGACATTGATCTGGATAATGGCGTTGGTCTTGGAATAATCGCCCATTACCACCATGCCGGCCGAAGCCTCGTTGGTGTCGATGATTACAGCCGCATTCGATTGCTTATTGCCGCCAAGCTCGGCCTCCTGTCCGACCGGCCAGTCGCCGTCGATCGTGGCGGTGGCAGATTTCGGCGTTCCGTCGGGCAATGTTTCTTCCGGCGGATTTCCGGCATCGGCGGTGTCGGCGCCGTCCTGCCGTTTGCCGTTGACGAACCGGCCGGGTTCGGTTTGACCCGGATGCGCTTCGCCGGACTCGAGGCGATCGGCGTCGCGCGCGGCGAGAAAACGGACAACAGAGGTCGCATCGGCATCGGGCAGCCGCAGGTCCTCGGGCGTCGCATCCCTGGCCTGCTCGAGCATGTCGGCTAGCTCGGGCCGGAAATCTCCGGGCTCCCACACCGAGTTGGCGCCGAGCACGCCGTCGTTGTCGCTGAACCGATTGATCTGACTGACTTCGATAATCTTGTCGTCGCCGCCTGGGACGTATTTGGCGGGCGGATGCTCGAAATCTCCGCCACCGCCACCGCCGCCCACGCCGGGCGCGCCGGGCGCCGGAAGCGTCGGCACGAAGGCCTTGGCGTCCTTGATCGGCGATAGATCGCCAAGCCTGGCGTCGGGCGGCAGGCGGAAACGGCCGACGTCATCCAGCTCCGCCACATCGTCGGGAACCGATACCGCAAGCCTGACCGCCACTTCGGGGTCCTCGGCGTCGGGTGCGCGGGCGCGCTCGCGCACGAGTTCGCCGCGGAAATCAACGGCATTGCTCGTCAGCGTGCCGTGCTCGTAGGTGATGCGCCACTGTGCCTGTTCTTCCGCCAGATACATGTAGCCGACAAAATGCCAGATCTGCTCCGTAACGCCACCAGGCTGCATGGGACACTCCTTACGCTGGATTACCTCTAGATCTTGGCCTCAAGCTCGACTTCGTCCCCTTGCAACTTCGTCTCTATGTTTCTCCATTTCGTTCCTTGATAATCCCGCGCGGCGAACCGCGCGGGACTTTCGCCTTTGGAGTGGACCCGCGCGGCGAACCGCGCGGGACGGTGCGTTTGCGTTATAGTGAGAGGTCGTCGCCGCCGACGATGTTCATATCTACCGAGTTGAACTGGACGTTGGCGCCCATCACGATGGTCTGGCTGAATGCTTCGGCGCTCGCCGATGCGATCGAGTTGGCGTTGCCGGAATTGGAGATGCTGCCATCGCCAACGCTGCTATCGCTGTATTGAGTCTGGGCCGAACCGGAGGCGGCCGAAGCGTAGAGCGTGAAGTCGCCGCCGTCGGCATAAGAGCCGTAACCGCCGTCGCCGCCACAATAGCTGACGGTCGGGCACTCGATGAGATCGTTATCGACCAGGTTGTTGATCTGGTCGAGGTTGAACGCGTTGTCGTTGCCCGAGCCGCTGACATCCTGGTTGACGACATCGGCGTTGAGGAACTGCAGGCCATCGAGATCTTGGACATCCAAGTGGGAAACGTCGATCAAGTTGTCGCCGCAGTCGATTTCGATAGCAGGCTTGTCGTAGTTCGTATGCGCGTCATCGCAGACGTCGTCTCTGTCGCATTCCTTGCAATCTTCTTCGCCTTCATTAACCGAACCCCCTGCAACATCGATCTTGATGGCGTTGAGCTGGATGTTGCCACCGGTCGCGATCTCCTGGGTGAACGCCTCGGCCGAAGCCGACGCGCTGGAGGTGGCGTTGGCGGCGTTCGAGATCGAGCCGTCCTCTTCCACCGTGGCGTCGTTATCGTAGACCGACGCCGTCGCGGCCACGGCCACAGCCGTGACGGTGAAGTCACCACCGGTGCTGTTATGGCCGTTACCGCCATTGCCGCCGCGATAGCTGACGTTCGGGTCGATAACCTTGTCGCGGTCGACCATGTTGTTGACTTGGTCGAGGTTGATGGCGTTGTCGTTGCCGGAGCCGGTTGCGTTCTGGTTAACGACGTCGGCATTCAGCACCAGGGCGCCATCAAGATGATCGATGTCCAGATCGCGCGCATCGATGAGATCGTCGTCGATCGACACATGGTCCCGATACGCCCCGGCCGGGCCTTCTCGCCCTTCCGATGTACCGCCGTCGATGGCGATATCGGCGCTGTTCGACTGGACATTGCCGCCGGTGGCGATGTCTTGGGTGAACGAATCGGCCGAAGCCGAGGCACGCGACGTGGCGTTCCCCGCATTGGATATCGACCCGTCTTCGTCGATGTTCGCTCTGTTGCTGGAGGAGCTGGCTGCGCCGGAACGCGCGTCGGCGTATAGCGTGTGGTTTCCGCCGTCAGCATAGCCATACGGGTAATGACCGCCGTAGCCACCGTCGCCGCCGTCATACGTGACGTCGGCGTTCTCGACCTTGTCGTTGTCGACCAGGTTGTTGTTCTGGTCTAGATTGATCGCGTTGTCGTTGCCGGGGCCGCTGACATTCTGATTGACCACATCGGCGTTGAAGTACTGCAGACCGTCGAGATCGTAGACTTGCAGGTTATTGACATCAATGAGGTCTTGATTGACATCGATGGCCTTGTAGTAGCTCGCCGGCGTGTGGTCGGCGCCGCCAGTATAGGACGAGTCGCCGCTGTCGATGCCGATCTTGGCATTGTTCACCTGCGTGTTGCCGCCGGTGGCGATCGTCTGGGCAAATTCGCGATCCGCCGCCGCCGCGCTGGAGGTGGCGTTGTTGGCGTTCGAGATCGAGCCGTCGTCTCCGACCGTCGCGGTATTGTTGTTCGATGTCGCGGCGCCCGAATTCGCATACGCCTTCAAATCGAAATCGCCGCCGTCGGCGTCATAGCCGTCGCCACCGTTGCCGCCGTTGTAGCTAACGTCGGGATTGGTGACCTTGTCATTGTCGACCATGTTGTTGATCTGGTCGCCATTGACGGCATTATCGTTGCCGGTGCCGCTCGCGTTTTGATTGACCACGTCGGCATTCAAAATCTGCGCGCCGTCAAGCTCGTAGACGTACAGATCGTCGGCATTGATCAGTTCGGCATTAAGTTTGATGTCATAAACACCCATGGCTAGCTCCTGATGACACCTTCCAGGGCATCGCCGATCCTCTCAAAAGCCAATCATTTGCGTCGGCAATCTGTTGAGGCTTGCGCGATTCCGTGTCAGGCGTGTTGGGTTGATTGGAGATAATGCTCACCGTTCCGCCGCCCGAGTGCCCGCATCGGCGCAAGGAACCCGCATGCTTGGAATCGGCTGGTCGTCGGGTTGGAAGCTATGTCTGGTGCGGCGCCTCCTATACTCACCGCTACGGCCAAAAAGCCGTCGCGCGCGCAACCGATCTTTTGGTCAGCGCAAAGAAATGGTGTCGTGAAACAAATTACTGGAACGAAATGTCATGCCGTTATCAATTTTATAACGATTACTATTTACTTTGAACCACTGTCAGAACACCAGAGAGTCTGATGGATGCCATGCTTTAGCCGTATGAAGTCATATGCGGTGCTCATGTAATACTTTCGAGTCTATTCTGTGCATCATCAAGCGCCCCCGCGAACAAAAATTACGCAGGTCTAATACCAAAATAATCCGTTCGAGCTACGCGGAGGATGGCCACAAAGCGGCTGGATTGGCGCCGGCGTGTACTGTCCGTCATATTCCGGGTTTTTACATTATCAGCTGGTAGCGCGGAGCGGCCGCGTCGCGTCCCTTGAATCGACTGCGCGCCGTGAGAAGGATTTGAACATATTGAGTTTACCCGCTCCATAGGCTTTGTTGTTCGTTATCTGGAAGGGGCAAGGTCGACCCGTGACGAAACTGCCACCACGACCCGACTTCGAGGCGATAGAGGCTGTCTCACACAAGACAGCCGACAGGCGCACCGAAATTCTGGCGCTCATCGGCAACCTGGTCTACAGTTGGTCGAACAACGAGAGCATGTTCATCTACGTAATGATGCTGCTCCTCAACACCGACCAGACCTCTGCGACGGTCGTGTTCGCGACCCTCAACACCACACGCGCCCGACTCGATCTCGTTCAACGGCTTACATCCGCAAAGGTAGCGGATAAGCTGATTGCGAAACAACTCGAAGGTCTCGTCGAGCGTTTTAACGAGACCACGAAGTTTCGAAATGAATTCAATCATTGCATCTACTCACTCAACGAACGCGGTGAGATCACCTCCACGCATGCCTTGCGAATTCAAGAACGGCGCGGACGGCTACAGCTTGGTCAGGTTCGGAAGATGGATAACAATCGTATCAAATCGATCGTAAACGCGATTGGCGAACTGCGTAAACTCAATAAGGATTTATGGGAGTTTTTGCCAAAGCTTGAACAGAGCCTGAAGTACGCTACCGCGAAATCATAGCCCCCTGTGAAGTGAGCCGCTGTCGATCTACTGAAACCGTTGTGAAGCGAGAACAACTTCTGTCCGATTGCGCGCATTCAGCTTTTGCATGAGGCGGCGGACATGAACCTTCACGGTGTTTTCCGACAAGCTCAGTTGATTTGCGATCGATTTATTGGGCAGCCCGTGTTGCAAAAAGGCGAGCACCTGAGCTTCCCGCTTCGTGATGCCATGCGTAAGAGCCGAAATCTGATTCGTGTCGATCACGCTCGCGGTCGCGTCTAAGTCGATCGCCGAAGCGGAGAAGGACGTAATCTCACCCCGTGACGTCTCGTGCAGCTGCTGGTTCAGCGCCATCTCGGTCACATGAGAGAAGTAATTTCCTCCGGCGAGTATCAGCCGGAGCGCGGCGATACCGATGCCCAAATTGTCGGAGCTCGAAAGAAAACCCCGAATACCCAGCGACATCGCTTTGAGAACAGCGGAATCACGATCCGAAAGGACGATGATCGGAACGCCGGGGCAAGTAAGCTTCACTTTCTCCAGTCTTTCGACGACAGCCGGATCGGCAAGCGAGGTCCCGCTTGTTTCGATCAGAATGAGCGCTATTTGGGTCGCACAATTGCGAGGAAGTTCGTCTACCGATCCCACCCCCTGTACGCGCAGAGGCGCCAATTCAGCAGAAATCGTCTTTACGATACAGTCGCGAGCGAACCCATTCCCGTGGACGACGATAGCGGTGGGCTCATCTTGACGGCCGTCTAATCCATCGGCAGGCGGCTGCGAAGCAAACATATCACCCTCCATCGCCGCGTCCTCCCCCAAGGACGTTCTCGCGATCTTGGTTACACGATTGTGACGACCCGTTACCCGTATTCTGGCTCAAATTAAGCCACAAACTTCACTATATTAAATCGTCAATTTATTGCAATCTCAATTTGTAGTTGTTGGAGGCTGGGCGACCCATATCAGGCCTCACGCAAACACATCCATCCTGGACCTTCAACCGCCGCCGGGGTCGGCGACGGCGTCGCCGCGCTCAAACAGCTTTCGGCCTCCGCGCCGGTGTGGTCATCGTGACGTATGCGCATCGGAGCCTAGGCCCTCATTGCGACAAGGCGTCCTTTCGACCCGATGGCGCCGCGCAAAGACGAAAACTGCAAGCTTTGGGATTGCGGACTAGCCCGCCGCGCCGACCTCGAACACGTCGCCGTCATAGCCGGCTTCAAGCGGAATCCGAAGCTGCCGGCCGCCGTTGAGTTTCGTCATGACCGGCATCACGGTGACGACGGATTTGCCTCTGGAGTCGTCCAGCGCCGCCTTCACGCTCGCCTGCTTGCCGAGCTTGATCAGGTTGCGGGTGGTCGGGAACGGCAGCTTGAAGCGCCCGCTCTCGCCGCCTTCCAGCGCCTCGCGCGGCGATACCCAGATCGAGTCGGTCGACTCCTTGCCGTCGTGGGCGCCGACCTGTTCGTGGGGAGCGGCGGCAAGGAAGAACCAGGTGTCGAACCGCTTGGGCATGCCCTCCGGCGTGATCCAGTGCGCATAGGGCACGAGTTCATCGAGCGCCAGCACCATGCCGTTGTCGGAGAGCACCTTCAGGAAGGCGATCTTGCTGTCACAGAGGTCGGCGCGATGCGCCGCCTCGATTTCGCTGGCGCGTTTGGCATCGACCAGCGCCTGCGATCCTCTCGGACGCGCCAGCAGGATGCCGCTTTCTTCGAAGGTTTCACGGATCGCGGCGATGCGGAAACTCAAGGTCGCCTCGTCGAGCCCCTCGCCGCCCGAATACAGCGCCGGTGTCGCAATGATTTCCTTGTCGCCCTTGTCGACGCTGCCGCCGGGGAACACCAGCGCGCCGGAATTGAAGTCGATCTCATAATGACGAACCATCATGAAGACCTCGATCTCCTTGCGTGCGGCGCTGTCGCGCAGCAGCAGGATGGTGGAGGCGGGACGCGGGGCGACGATTTCGGCCATACTGCTCTACTCCTCGGACCTCATCCCTGCGTAACGGCTTGGCCGTTATCGCTGGAGGAGCGGCCGACAAGCCGCATCTCCAAGGATGATTGGTAAGCGGCCTCATGGTTCGAGACGCCGCTTCGCGGCTCCTCACCATGAGGGACAATCAACCAGCCGCGCTGGATTGCGGTTGCAGGTTGGCGCGGCGATCGACCCGCGCCACCCGCGACAACAGATAATCGACTTCAGCCCTGGCGGTTGCGGTGATGGTCGCGCCAGGCTTCCGTTGGGCGCTGGAGGCGATCACGCCGCGCCGCTGCAGCACGTATTTGCGCACCGCCAGACCCGCACCGGGCTGCTGCTCGTAGCGTATCAGCGGCAGATGCGCGTCGAACAAATCATGCGCAGCGTCGCGCTTGCCGGCCTTCGAGAGTTTGACGACGTCGATCAGCAGTTCGGGGAAAGCGTAGCCGGTCATGGCGCCGTCGGCGCCGCGCTCCATTTCGAAATCAAGAAATAGTCCGCCATTGCCGACCAGGATGGACATCGGCTTCAGCGAGCCGTCCTTCTGGAAGCCGCGGAGCGTGGAAATCTTTTCCAGGCCCGGCCAGTCCTCGTGCTTGAGCATCACGCAGGACGGGCTATCCATCACGATCTTGCGGATCACGGCCGGCGTGAACACCACCGTCAAGGTCAGCGGGTAGTCCTGCAGTACCCAGGGAATGTCGTCGCCGATGGCCTCCTGCGCCTGCTTGAAGTAGCCGACGATCTGGTCGTCGGTGCGCAGATGAGGCGGCGGCGCAATCATCACCCCGGCTGCTCCCGCATCCATCGAGGCCTTCGCCAGCGACCGCATGGTGGCAAATCCGGGCGCCGAGACGCCGACGATGATCTGCATATTCCTGGCGCGCTTGACGAAGCGAACCGCCACCTGCTCGGCCTCATCAGCATCGAGCTTCGGCGCCTCGCCCAGGATACCGAGCACGGTGACGCCGTCGCAGCCGACTTCAGCATAGAAGTCGGTCAGCCGGTCGATCGATTTCTCGTCAATGCGGCCGTCGTCAAGGAACGGCGTCGGCGCAATCGCGAAAGTGCCTGCGGCCTGGGCGGTGAGCTTTGTCATTCGTGCCTCTATCCTCTTTCGTCATTCTGGGGCATGCGAAGCATGAACTACGGTGCGCAATTGCGCACCTGGGAATCTCGAGGTTCCGGGTTCGATGCTTCGCATCGCCCCGGAACGACGTCAAAACTAAAACCTGCGCGCGCCCATCTTGATCTGCTCGTCCGAGAAGAAGATGTCCTTGGCGTGATCGACGATATCCTGCGCCTTCCAGCCCATGAACGGCGGCTTCCAGCCTTCCATTTCCATCATCCGCATCTCGCGCACCCCGCGCGGGCCGGAAACGCCGAGCACCTTGCCGGTCTGGTCGCCCGACAGGTCGCTAACCATGTATAGCACGGCCGGCGCGATCCCATCAGGCCCAAGCGCTGCCTTGGGGTTCTCGATATAGCGCGGCAGGTCTGCGGTCATGCGGGTCAGCGCGCCAGGGGCCAGCGTCCAGACCCGGATGTTGTATTTGCGGCCCTCGATCGCCAGCACGTTCGACAGGCCCCAAATGCCGCCCTTGGCGGCCCCGTAATTGGTCTGGCCGAAATTGCCGATCAGGCCCGAAGTCGAGGACGTGTTGACGATGACGCCGCCGCCGTTTTCGCGCATCCATTTGAACACCGGCTGGGTGCAGCAGAAGGTGCCCTTGAGATGCACCTTGATCACCCGGTCCCAGTTCGCCTCCTTGGCCTTGGCGAAAGTTTCGTCGAGCAGGATGCCGGCATTGTTGACGAGAATGTCGGCCCGGCCGAAATTCTTGATGGCGTCCTCGAACACCGACTGTCCGCCGGCCATGGTCGAGATGTCGGAACCGTTGGCGACCGCCCGGCCGCCCTCCTCCTTGATGGCGTTGACCACTTTCTGCGCCATCGAAACGTCGGAACCGGAGCCGTCACGCGGCCCGCCGAGGTCATTGACCACGACCGCCGCTCCCTCGCGGGCGAACAATTTGGCGTAGGCTTCACCGAGCCCGCCGCCCGCGCCGGTGATGATCGCAACCTTGCCGTCGAGCAGTCCCATGGTTTGTTCTCTCCCGCCTTCTTTGTTTGCACCGTCATTCCGGGATGGTCCGAAGGACCAGACCCGGAATCTCGAGATTCCGGGTTCGATGCTACGCATCGCCCCGGAATGACGGGAATGTTAACCCAGCACCGTCCTGCCGCTCTTGATGACGGTCACGTTGCGCGACTTCACTTTGGCTTCGAACGAAACCACGTTGCCGTCCTTCCACAATTCCATCGTCACGGTCTCGCCGGGATAAACCGGCGCGGAAAACCGCGCCGCGTGCTGCCGGAAGGCGGCAGGATCATAATCGGCGTAGGTCTGCAGCACGCCGCGGCAGGTGATGCCGTAGGTGCACATGCCGTGCAGGATCGGCGCGGGGAAGCCGGCCTTCTTCGCAAATCCGGGATCGGAATGCAGCGGATTGCGGTCGCCGCAAAGCCGATAGACCAGCGCCTGGTCCGGCCGCGTCGTGATGTCGACGGTCTTGTCCGGAGCGCGGCTCGGCACCTTGTGCGGCTCGGGCTGACCTTCGGACGGCCCGCCAAATCCGCCGTCGCCGCGCGCAAAACGCGAGGCGACCAGCGTGGCCAGCTTCTCGCCCTTCTCGTCCCTGAGCACGGTCTGGTGCCGGATCACCGCGCCCTTGTCCCTGCCCTTGTCGAAGGCGTCGAGCACGGTCGAGTCGGCCGTGATGTGGGCGGCGGTCGCAAACGGCTTGTGGAAGGTGATGTCGCGCTCGCCGTCCACCACCATCACGCGGTTGAGATTCATCTCGCCGGGGCCGGCGCCCCACGCGGCCACGGAAGCAAAGGTCGGCACCACCTTGAGGGGACGCGGGGTTGCCGTGGCCTCGTTGACGAAGGCGAGCTCCTTTTCGTCCATCGGGTCGGCACCCATCCCGATCCCGTAGGCGTAGAGCATCACGTCGCGGTCGGTATAGGCGTATTTCTGACCCAGATTTTTCAGAGCCATCAGCTCGTCATACTTGATCGGCATGTCCAGACTTCCTCTCGAAATTTTCTCGCTTGTCTTGCCCGCGCAGGCGGGCATCCAGTATTCGCCGGTGTTTACTGGATCCCCGCTTTCGCGGGGATGACGACTTGTCGTTGGGCAGCCAGCGCGCCCGGTTGCGCTAGGCCGGCGTAAAGAACGGCAGCGGCGCGCCGTCGGTCGGCTTGAACACCACCTTGACCTTCTGCCCGATCCTGAGCTTGTCCATGTCGCAGTCGACGATATTGGTCTGCAATGACGGGCCTTCCTTCAGGGTCACGAAGGCGATCGCATACGGGCCGGTGGCGGATTTGCGCATCAGGCTGAAAGTGTAGATCGTGGCCTCGCCCGAGCTTTCCTCCCACACCGTCTTGTCGGAGAAGCAGAACGGGCAGATCGAGCGCGGAAAGTAATGCGGCTCGCCACAGGCCGTGCAGCGCTTGATCAGGAACTTGCCCTGTTTGGCCGCTTCCCAGAACGGCGCGGTTTCAGGATTGGTCACCGGCGCCGGGTATTTCTTTGCTTCAGCCATCACACGCGCTCCAGAATGCAGGTCGAGGCGGCGTGGCGCACGCCGAGCAGTCCGCCGGTTCCGTGGGCGACCGCGAGATCGCAGTTCGGCACCTGCACCTTCGGATGCGCCTGCCCGCGCAACTGGCGCACCGCTTCGATGATTTTAGTCATGCCGCCACGGTTGACGGGATGGTTGCTGCAAAGGCCGCCGCCATCGGTGTTGAACGGCAGCTTGCCGACGCCGGAGATCAGGTTGCCGTCGGAAACGAACTTGCCGCCCTCGCCCTTCTTGCAGAAGCCGAGGTCTTCGAGCTGCATCAGCACGGTGATGGTGAAGCTGTCGTAGATCGAGGCGTATTTGATGTCCTGTGGCGTGACGCCGGCCTCCTCGAACGCGCGCGGCCCCGACCAGACGCCGGCGGAGTAAGTCAGGTCGAGGTCCTTGCCGCCGCGAGGGCCCTTCATCGCCTCGCCATGGCCGATCAGCCGCACCAACGGCTTCTTCAGGCTTTTGGCGATTTCCGGCGTAGTCACGATCATCGCGCCACCGCCATCGGTGACGACGCAGCAATCCATGCGGCGCAGCGGGTCCGAGATCATCGGCGAGTTGAGAACGTCCTCGACGGTAACGACGTCCCTCAGCATGGCATGCGGATTGTACTGGGCGTGGTGGGAGGCCGCGACCTTGATCCAGGCGAGCTGCTCGCTGGTGGTGCCATAGTCGTGCATATGGCGCATGGCACACATGCCATAGGCATTATGCGTCGTCGCGCCATAGGCCGCTTCGAAGTCCACCTCCGCGCCCGTGGCGCGCGCCGGCAGCGGCCCGGTGCGCGGCTTGCCCGCCAGCGTGAGCAGTGCGATCGAGCACTTGCCGGCCGCGATCGCCTCGGCGGCGTGACCGAGGTGGATCAGATAGGAGCAGCCGCCGGTTTCGGTGGAATCGATGTGGCGCACCTTCAAGCCGAGATAATCGACCATCGGCCAGGCCCCGCCGGGGGCGTCGCCGGCGCAGAAATAGCCGTCGATATCGGCCTTGGTCAGGCCGGCATCCTCGATCGCACCCTTGGCGACCTCGGCGTGGAGCTGTGCGGTGGATTTGTCGGGTGCGTGCCGGGTGGGATGCTCGTAAATCCCGGCAATGTAGGCTTTGCCCTTGATGGTCAAGTCGTTCTCCGCTGGCGTTTCTTCTTCCAGCGGTTTTTCTGGCCTTTCGGAGCAGCCTTGGCAAGCGCGGAAATATTCCGCCGGGCGAGAGGTTGGCGGCTGCAGCTTTGCCTTCTTGCTGGAATCGAACGCGGTTCTCTGAACAACGCGCTAGCGCGAACCGGTATTCCTGACCGCATCAGCCAGCATGGCGTAAAGCTGGTGCTTGGTGAATTCCTTTGGCGGCCGGGATGCCGGCTTGCGCGCCGAAACAACCCTGTCCACCGGGCGGGCGCAGGCCGCCAACGACGGCGCGCTTCGTTTCGGTAGTGACACGATCTTCGGGTTCGCCGTTGGCGGCTTATGACCGCGCTTGCGGCCCATCCGCTTCAACTTGGCACTGACGGCGTTACGGCTGTAGCCTAGCCGAGTTGCGATCTGGCCGGCACTTTGGCCATCGGCCCAAAGCTTCTTGAGCAGCGCTACGTCTTTCGCATCCCAACTCATGAGCGACACTATACACCGACGACGAGCTGCAGGCTAGTCGTCGCCGGGGTCATCGGACAAACGGTCGCGCTTGTCCTACCTGCGGTGTTGATCGCTGCCGCCAACGCTTCGTGAAGCGCTGGCGACGAAGCTCCCGCCCCGATCGTCACAGACCTGCGGCCTCGTCGAGGAAGGCTTGTACCGTCTTGAACAACTGCAGCCGATTTTTCTCCATGATGATGCTGTGCGTGCCCTCCGCCAGTTCGACGTAGCGCTTGCCGGGCGAGTTTATCAGCAAGGGAAACAGCGTCTGCGCCATGTACGGAGGCGTGTCCTTGTCCCATTCGGCGTTAACCAGAAGCGTCGGCACCGTGATCTTGGCCGGATCGTAGTACGCCTTGCCCGCACCGAAGAATTCGGCGCCGTCGATTACCACGCCGTTCGGTGCGCGAAGCACCGGAGGGTTCATTTTGCCGCCTTCGGCGTCGGTGGCCCAGGTCGCGTCAGCCCAGGCGTCAAACCAGCCGGCCGGAATGAGAGCCTCCTTCTTGTCATCGGCCACGCCCGTCAGCCATCGCCCCAGCGCTTGATCCCTCCGCACCATCCGATAGGCCGGGATCGGGCCCGGGCCGGACTGCACGAGTGAAGGCGTGTTGCGAATCCACGCCGGCGCATAGAGCACCAGCCGTTCGACCTTGGCTGCGTTCTGCGTGGTGTACGTCGCCATCAGCGTGGTGCCCCACGACCAGCCGAGCAGGTTTACCCGCGCGATGTTGCGGCGCTTCAGAATGAAATCGACCACGGATGAGATGTCCTTAACAGCCGTCTCGCCGCGCACCAGCGGTGGGTTTGCCTCCGGCTTGTCGCTCATTTCCTTTGGCCGCGTCGACTTGCCATACCCGCGCAGGTCAAGGAGATAAACATCGTAGCCCCGAGCCGCGATGTAATCCATCCACGACATGCCATCCAGTTGCAGGTCGAAAGCCGTCGACGCCGGATAAGTCGCGCCGTGAACATACAGCACGGTCCGCTCCGGCCGGAACGAAACCATGTCCGCCGGCCGCTTGTTGCGGACATAGATTTCAATGCCCGCATCCGGCGACGGGACCATCATCTCCTCAACGACAAGTTTTGGAGTCTGGGCAAACGCGGCGGAAGCGAAAACGGATGAGATCGCGACAAGAAGTAGCGAGGCGCGCATGGACGTCCCCCTTTTTTTGTTTGTTGAGCGTTCGGCTTTGACAGCCGCTCTTGATCGACGGGAACAAATCACACTTCCGCCTGCTGCGAAAGCCGAGACCGAGACAAGCGGATCTGACGCCGATCTTTCGCTGGCCACCTTCGACGGGACTACAAGGCGCCTGGTCGTTTCGCCTGGCGACTGGACCATGGACGGCCGGCCCCGGTAGCCGCGCTGCGCCTTGGCTCCGGCCCGCTGGCCCACTGGGTCTGACGCCTACTCCGCCGCGATCTGACGCGGCGCGGGAGGTGGGCTGACGAGATCGGCAGCCAGTTGGGCGTGGCGCGCCCTGGCGTCCCGCACCGCCTTTTCCTTCACCGGGCCGTAGCCGCGGATGCGATCGGGCAGCGACAGGATCTCGACGGCGGCGTCATGCGTGACCGGCGACAGCAGGCCGAGCACGGTGGCGGCGTCTTTCTCGTACCCGGCGATCAGGTCACGCTCGAGCTTGCGGTCGGTGCTGTAGCCGAAAACGTCGAACGGCGTGCCGCGCAGGAAGCGCAGCCTCGCCAGCGTCCGGAATACCGGCATCATCCACGCACCGAATGCGCGCTTGCCTGGCCGGCCCAGTGCATCCGGCTTTCCCGCCAGCATTGGCGGCGCCAGGTTGAAGTTGAACTTGAAGTCGCCCTCGAACTGGTCGCGGAGCTGCTTCTCGAACCGGCCGTCGGTAAAGAGCCGGGCGACCTCGTACTCGTCCTTGTAGGCCAGCAGCTTGGCATAGTTGATCGCCACCGCCCGCGGCAGCGCCTCGCAGTAGCCGCCATCGGTGGCGGCGTCGCGTACCTGGTCCACGAGCTTGCGGTAGCGCCTGGCGAGCCTGCCGCCCTGGTAGTCGGTCAGATGCGCGCTGCGGTGAGCGATGATCTCCTCAAGCGACATCGCCTCCAGCGTCTTTGGCGGCACGGTGTCATCCTGGTCCTTCATCATCGCGGCCAACCGCGCCGGGTCGGCCGCGGCGAGACGCCCGAGCTGGAAGGCCTGCGTGTTCATCTTGATCGCGACGCCGTTGACCTCGATTGCCTGCTCAATGGCTTTCGCCGACAGCGGCAGCAGGCCCCTCTGGTAGGCATAGCCCATCATCATGATGTTGGTGGCGATGGAATCTCCCAACAACGCTTCGGCGGGCTTGGTGAAATCGTAGAAAGAGGAATCCTTGCGCAGCTCGGTTTCCAGCACATGATTGACCTTGCGGCTCTGGAAATTGAAGTCGCGGTTGAGGATGAAGTCGGCGGTCGGAATGACGTGGGTATTGATGACGCCGACGGTGCGGCTCGACTCGCAAAGCGTGATGGTGTCCTTGGCGGCGGCCACCACCTCGTCCGCCGCCAACACCAGATCGGCGGTGCCGGTGACGATGCGCGAGCAGGTGACGTCGGCGGTATGCTCGGAAAGCCGGACGTGGCTGAGTACCGCGCCGCCCTTTTGCGCGAGGCCGGACATGTCGAGGATCATGCTGGCCTTGCCCTCGATATGTGCGGCCATGCCGAGCAGCGCGCCGATCGTCAGCACGCCGGTGCCGCCGACGCCGCCGACGGCGATGTTGTACGGCCGGTCCAGCGACGGGCGCGAGGCCGGCTCCGGCAGATCACCGACTTCGCCCAGGCTCGCCGGCGCGCGGCGGCGCGGTTTGCCGCCGTCAACGGTGACAAAGGACGGGCAGAACCCCTTAAGACAGGAGTAGTCCTTGTTGCAGGTCGACTGGTTGATGGTGCGCTTGCGGCCCATCTCAGTTTCCAGCGGCTCGACCGAGATGCAGTTCGACTGCACCGAGCAATCGCCGCAACCTTCGCACACGGCCGGATTGATCACGACGCGGCGCGCCGGGTCTTCCATCAGGCCGCGCTTGCGGCGGCGGCGTTTCTCGGCCGCGCAGGTTTGCACGAACACGATGGCCGAAGCGCCCTTCACCGCGCGGCAGGCCTTCTGGACGGCGTCAAGGTCATCGCGGTGAGCGACCTTGACGCCGGGCGCGATGTCGGAAGCCGGATAGAGTTGCGGGTTCTCCGAGACCAGGTAGATTTCCCGGATGCCTTCGGAATGAAGCTGGAAGGTGATCTGCTGCGGCGATAACTCGCCGTCGACATGCTGGCCGCCGGTCATAGCGGTCGCGTCGTTGTAAAGGATCTTGTAGGTGATGTTGGCGCCTGACGCGACCGCCTGGCGAATCGCAAGGCTGCCGGAATGGAAGTAGGTGCCGTCGCCGAGATTGGCGAACACGTGCTCTTCCCTGGTGAACGGCGCCACCCCGACCCACGGCACACCCTCGCCGCCCATGTGGGTGTAGGTCTCGGTCGAGCGGTCCATCCACAGCGCCATGAAGTGGCAGCCGATCCCGGCAAAGGCGCGGCTGCCCTCCGGCACCCTGGTCGAGGTGTTGTGCGGACAGCCCGAGCAGAAATAAGGGGTACGCGTGACCGGTGCGACCGCCTGCATCTGGGTCGCCTGCCGGCCGTTGAACCAATCGGCCTTGGCGCGCAGCATCGCGGCGATTTCAGGGTTGAGGTTAAGTCGGAGCAACCGCTCGGTCAGCGAACTCGCGAGCGAGGCAACGCTGAGTTCTGCAGCGAAAGTCAGAAAACGCTTGTCGTGGTCGTCCATCTTGCCGACGATGCGCGGGCGGACATCGTCGCGCCAGTTGAACAGCTCCTGCTTGACCTGGTTCTCGACGATCTCGCGGCGCTCTTCGATGATGAAGATTTCCTCAAGGCCGACGGCGAACTGCCGCACGCCTTCCGGCTCCAGCGGCCAGGGCATGCCGATCTTGTAGAGGCGAAGCCCGATCCTGGCGGCGACCTCCTCGGTGATGCCGAGCTCGCGCAGCGCCTGGCGGATGTCCTCGTAGCTCTTGCCGGATGCCATGATGCCGTAGCGGGCATTCGGCGAATCCATCGTGATACGGTTGATCTTGTTGGCGCGCGCGAAGGCGATCGCCGCATAGCCCTTGTAGTCCTGCAGGCGCAGATCCTGCTCATAGCGATCGTCGGGCCAGCGCAGGTTGAGGCCGCCCGGCGGCATCTCGAAATCGGTCGGAATCACGAAAGGCGTCATCTCGTCGGTGAGGTCGATCTCGGCGGTGGTTTCCACCGTCTCGGTGATGACCTTCATGCCGACCCAGCAGCCGGAGTAGCGCGACATGGCGATACCCAAAAGGCCCATCTCGATCATTTCATGGATGCTGGAGGGATACAGATATGGCATCAGTGCGGAGATGAAGGCGTGGTCCGACTGGTGCGGCACGGTGGAGGATTTTGCGCCGTGGTCATCGCCGGCCAGGCAGAGCACGCCGCCGTTTTTCGCAGAGCCCGCCGTATTGGCGTGACGGAACACGTCGCCGCAGCGGTCGACGCCGGGGCCCTTGCCGTACCAGATGCCGACCACGCCATCGTACTTGGCGCCGGGCGAAAGGCTGAGCTGCTGCGAGCCCCAGACTGCGGTCGCAGCAAGGTCTTCGTTGACGCCCGGCTGAAACTTGATGTTGTACTGGTCGAGATGCTTGCGGGCGGCGACCAGCTGCTGGTCATAGCCGCCGAGCGGCGAACCGCGATATCCGGATACGAAGCCCGCGGTGTTCAGTCCCGCAGCGCGGTCGCGGCGGATTTGCGCCATTGGCAGGCGGACCAGCGCCTGGATGCCGGTGAGGAAGATGTGGCCGGAGCCTTGGGTGTATTTCTGATCGAGACTGATCGGACCCTGGTTGATTCCCATTTAAGCCCCTCTTTTTCACCCGTTGAAGACTGGATGCGCCGACGTTCTCTTGACGGATCAGTATGTCGAATTCTGAGGGCCGCGCACTACAAAATCCAGACATCCGGGCCGTGCCGCCAAAGATCGCAATTTCATACCGGAAACGACCAGGAAGCTTTTCGATTTGTGTCGTAGGGAAGCATCGGCACGAAACAGCATGATGTTGCCCGCTCGACCCTGTTTTGGCTAGAGTGTCCCAGCAGTGCGCCCATAACGCCATTTGGCTCAGGGACAGTATCGGACCCCATGCGGACGGTTCTCGCCAGCTTGCTATTGTGCGCTGCCTTGGCTGCAAGCGAAAGCCATGCCCAGCCCGGTGCCACATCGGCAGGCGAAACGTCCGCCGAGGACGTCGCACGCGGCAAGTCGCTCACCGAGGCCGGGGGCTGCGCCGGCTGCCACACCGTCGATGCCGCCAAACCGTTCGCCGGCGGAAAGCGAATCGACACGCGGTTTGGCGGGATCTATTCGGCCAATCTGACGCCAGATCGCGACACCGGCCTTGGCGGGTGGAGCGACGACGAATTCTACCGCGCCTTGCGGTTCGGCGTCGCCCGCGACGGTTCGCGCTACTACCCGGCGTTCCCCTACCCGAACTTCACCAAGCTGACCCGACAGGACATCTTGGCGATCAGAGTCTATCTGGCGACGCTGACGCCGGTGCGAAACCAGCCTCGCCCTCCGGAGCTGAGCTGGCCGCTGAACTATCGCGTCGTCATGCGCGGCTGGAACTGGTGGTTCTTCAAGCCCGGAATCCTGATGCCCGACCAGCACAAAAGCGCGGAATGGAACCGCGGCCGCTATCTGGCTGAAGGCGTCGGCCGCTGCGGTGCCTGCCATACGCCGAAGAATATGTTCGGCGCCGAAAAACGTGACCAGGCTTACGGCGGCGGGCGTATCGCCGGGGTGTTCGCGCCGCGGCTCGACGGCGCCGAAAATGGCGGCCTGAAATCCTGGAGCGTGGAGGACATCGCCGAATACCTGCAGAGCGGCCGCAACGGCCGGAGCCACGCTGGCCAGCTAGTGTCGGAGGTCGTCGTCAACTCGACATCAAAGATGAGCGAGGCGGATATCCGCGCCATTGCGGTTTACCTGAAGGATTTGCCGGCGGGCGCGCCGTAGCCGACGATTACCGCGAATCTATCCTCCGCTGCCAGGCAATGCCAATCTGCAATCGGCCGATCCATACAGCCGGTCAGGTCGCACAGGCGCGCAAGCCACGATAGGAGCGTCCTCCTTTCAACGCTGATCACCACTGAAGACGAATTTCGGCATTTCCCATTTGTAGCGTATGGCCAACAGGCGCAGCGTCAGGCCGAGCACGAAAGTCAGCGCGGTCCATACATGATCATTGAGGTTAAGCGCGAAGGCGGAGGCGTAGAACAATCCGGTCACGACGGACACGCTGGCGTAGAGTTCCGCGCGAAACAACAGCGGCACGTCGTTGCAAAGGATATCCCGCAGCACGCCCCCGGCGCAGCCCGTGATCATGCCCGCCACGATCACGATCGGCAGTGACGCGTTCATCTGCCAGGCCACATCGCAGCCGGCCATGGTGAACACAACGAGCCCGATCGCATCCAGCACCAGGAACGCCGTACTGAGCCGATGGACATGCCGCGCGATCAAAATAGTGGCCAACGCCGCCACCGCGGTCAGCGCCAGATAGGACGGGTTTTGCACCCAGACCAGCGGATAGTGCCCGAGCAGCACGTCGCGAATGGTGCCGCCGCCGAGCGCGGTGATGCAGCCCAGCATGCACACGCCGGCCCAATCCATGCTACGCCGTCCCGCCGCAAGCGCGGCGGTCATCGCCTGCGCCGTCAAGGCCAAATAAGATAGCAGGTGCAGGACGGTATCGCTGGGCGGCAGGCTCCACATGGCAACCTCGTTTAGGGAACCGGGAACCACCGGCTCCGTCATGACCGGTTGCAGATTGCCGCGGAACATCCATGCGCGCCAGCCATTGTCTCCCAGTTACGTCTGGGGCGCCAACGGAGGAACAATTCTTATGGCAAATCAACTCAATCAGAACGACCCTTACCGCCCGAACCCGAATGACGACATCCGCCGTCAGCCTCGCCTGGAAAGCGAGTTGCAGGCCGATCCCGCACTCACCGAACGCCCGGCCAGTGGAATGAGGGTCGCCATGATCGCTCTCGCCGTCGCGGTTGTTCTGGGTGCCGTGTTTTACGGCCTTAACAACACCAGCGTAAACCAGGCGGGCACCACCCCGGCCAGCCAGACCGTGCAGCAAACGCCGCCGGCCGCTCCTCCCGGTATGCGTGACGTGACCCCGCGGACCAATGCCCAGCCGGGCATGACCACGGGTGCTGCACCATCAACGTCATCTCCATCACCGAGCACAACCACTCCGCCAGCCGGTACGGCCCCGGCCGCCAGGTAGCAACGCAATCATCTGAAACCAGGCTGAACCATCCGAAACCAGGCAGCGGGCTCATTTGCCCGCTGCTTCTCTTGCTAACTGAACATCTTGTTGAGTTCGCCACCGGGATAACCGTTGGCAAGTTCAGTGAACGTCCCCTTCTCCGCCATCTCGCGCGCGGCTTTCATAAATCCGCCCCAGGCCGATCGCGCCAACGAACCACCGACACTGATACGTCGAACGCCGAGGTCTGCGGCTTGCGCAAGCGACAGACCGGACGCGCCGATCAGCAGATTGACGGGCTTTGGGTGCACGGCCTTCACGATGGCGGCGATATCTTCCCGGCTCTTGATGCCCGGTGCGTACAGGCAATCCGCGCCGGCCGCGGCGTAGGCGGTCAGGCGTTCGATCACCATCGCGAGGTTTGGTTGCCCGACCAGAAAGGCTTCGCACCGCCCGGTGAGAAGGACACCGCTGTCATCGGCGTCGATTGCCGCGCGCGCCGCCCTGATGCGCTCCACCGCGAGCGCGAAATCGTACAGCGGCCTGGCCGCGTCGCCGGTCGAATCCTCGATCGACAGGCCCGCCACGCCGGATTGAACGCCACGCGCGACATTGACGCCAACTTTCACGGGATCGTGGGCGAAGCCGCCCTCGAAATCCGCGTTGACCGGCAGGTCGACCGCCTTGCACAGCGCGGTGAGATGATCGCAAACCTCGTCGACGGTGACGCCGTTATCGGGCTTTGCCAACGTCCAGGCAAAACCGGCGCTGGTCGAGGCGAGCGCCTTGAAGCCCAGATGCTGCAGCGCCCGGGCGCTTCCGACGTCAAAGGGGTTCGGTATGATGAAACATCCGGCCTCGTGCAGCTTGCGAAAAGCGGCGCGTTTGTCGGCGGTCATGACCGGCATGGCTTTCTCCCATATATGTGTCGGCCAAGAAGATAGCGGCGCGGCGCATCCTGCGCCAGCGCTGCTTGTCACTTAACCACCTGCCGCAGGAATGTCCGCTCTTCCGCAAGAATGAGCTTGTTCTGCTCCGCGAAGTCGAAGTTGGCTGCGCCCTCCTCGTCCGCGCGAAGCCGCGCCCGGTAGCTTTCATAGGCCCCGAGGCTGTCGAACGAGATCAGCGCGAAGGCGATGTTGCTGGTGCCCTCGTGCGGCATCCAGTACCCGATCAGGTCGCCGCCGCATTGCGGGATGATGGTCAGCCAGTTGCTTGCATATCGCTCGAACATCGCCCGCTTGAACGGATCGATCTGGTAACGGATGAATACGGTAATGGTCATCGAGGGCGCTCCAATGTTGATTTCGCCGTCTTGCGAGGAGCGGCGCGACGAAGCAATCCCTTCCTCCGCTGGTGGTGGCATGGGTTGCTTCACGAAGCCTGTCATCGGGCGCGCATTCGCGCGACCCGTTGGCTCGCAATCACGGAGCCCGTTATGGTGTGTCCCAGAATATCCGCTTGCTCGTCGCCGATGCTTCGTCTACCATCGAATTATGAAAGCAGGCCCCGATATCGCCATGGTCGCCGCGCTGGTTGGCGATCCCGCGCGCGCCAACATGCTGACCGCGCTGATGACCGGCCGCGCGCTGACCGCGACCGAGCTGGCGTATCAGGCCGGCGTCACGCCGCAGACCGCGAGTTCGCATCTGGCCAAGCTCGAGGCCGGCGGCCTGATCGAACCGGAAAAGCAGGGGCGCCACCGCTACTACCGGCTGACCGGCCCCGATGTCGCGGGCGTACTCGAAGGGCTGGCCGGCCTTGCGGAGCGCGCCGGGCATACGCGGGTTCGGACCGGGCCGAAAGAACCGGCGCTGCGCCGCGCCCGGATCTGCTATGACCACCTCGCGGGCGACCTCGGCGTGCAAATGCTTGACAGCATGAAACGGCAGCGGCTGATCCGGCAGGCCAAGCAGGCGATCGAACTCACCGGAGAAGGCAGGCGCTTCATGGCGAGCGCGCTGCAGATCGACGCCGAGGCATTGGCCCACCCGCGCCGGCCGCTATGCAAGGCCTGCCTCGACTGGAGCGAACGCCGTCATCACCTCGCGGGCACGCTGGGCGCCGCCATCATGAATCGGTTGACCGAGTTGAACTGGGCGGCGCGCGACCCCGCGCCCGGCAGCCGCGTCGTCAACTTCACCCGCAACGGTGAGAAACGATTCGCCGCGCTGTTTGGCAACACCCCTGGACTCGCCGCAGCGATCTGAGCTTCAGGCAAGCGATCGCCTGGCGCCGAGCCTTCGCTCACGGCTTCGGCGACCCATTCATTGGCTATTCAGGTTCCACCGCTACTTTCAAGACGTCGCCGCGGTCGCGGCCAAGACGGGAGGAAGCATGAGATATCTCTTCGCGGCAGTGATGATCGCGGCCTCGTTCGCCAGCCTTGGCGCGGCGAACGCCGCCGGCGGATGCGGCCCGGGCTGGCATCGCGGTCCCTATGGCGGGTGCCAACCCAATCGAAGGGCCGTTATCGTTCAGCCGGCCCCGTTCGTTGTCGTACGTCCGGCCCCGGTCGTTGTGGTGCGGCCCGCTCGTCGCGTGTGCCCATACGGAACCGTGTGGCGCCACGGGCGCTGTCGCGCTTATTGAGATCGAGCCTGACGCACCAGGCCCCGCTTCCGCGGGGCTTTTTTCCTGAGTTTGCGGCAGTCCCTGGTGGCTGCGCCTTACCAGTAACGACGCCGCCAGTAGCGGCGGCGACGCCGACCCCAATACCTGCGACGCCAGCCATAGTGCCGGCGGCGCCAACCATAGTGTCGACGTCCCCAGCCGCGATGCCGGCCACGACCCCAACCGCGCCCACGCCCACCGCCACGGCCGCGACCGCGGCCGCCGCGCACTTCTTCCGGCGTGAGGCTCTCGACCTCATCGCCTGTGGTCACGGCAGGCTGGGCATCCGGATTGGGGAGCCGGTCGGCGTCGTCGGCAAGAGGCACGGGCATCAGCGGCGCAGCTTGCGCGCTGGCGGCGAGCGCGACGCCGCCCGCGGCGAATCCAAAGACGAGTTTCAGAAAGTGCCGGCGTTCCATGACGTCCCCTCCACCGCGTTGCTGTGACGAGGAGAGTTTCAGCGTCGCAAGCTGAACGCCCGGTGAACTATCCGTTCAGCTTTGTGGCGCAGCAATGTCTTCACTGTGCCTCAGCGCGCCACGAGTTCCTCGGCCAGCAGCAGCACCTCGCGCGTGCGCGTCACCGCAGGCCAGTCGCGGTTGAAGTCGGAGATCAGGCGGTCAAGTTCCTTGCCGGTGATGGCGCGATCGAGGGCGGCCTGATCGGTGAACTGATACATCGCGTGATGCATCGACGGATCGGTCACGCTCCAGTAGCGCCACGCCTTCACGGCGCCGAAGGATTTCAGTGCATCCGGCAGGTGCTCGCGGGAATACCAGGCGTCGAACGCCTGGCGTTTGTCCGGATCGGACACGGTGGCGCGGACGACAAAGAAAGCTGCGGGCATCTGAATTCTCCAGGCAATGATTTTCGTTTTCGGCGTATGCGGCCGCTGACCGGCCCACACGCAACTGTCACATGCTCCGTGATATCCTGGCGGCGCGCAACGCGTTATCCGAGGACCCTCCCATGCCCACCAGCCATCGCTTCCTGCTGGCCGCTCTCTTTTCAGTCACTGCAATGCTTCCCGCTGCGGCGCAAGATGCTCCGCTGCCGCGCGAAGCGCAGATCGGGCCGCGGCCGTTCTATCTGGTCGACCGGATGAAGGACGGCCCGCTCAAGCGACAGCTCAGCCAGTGCACCGGACCGTTCCACAAGACCGATTTTTCGATCGGCCACCGTGGCGCGGCGCTGCAGTTTCCCGAGCACAGCCGGGAATCCTATGTCGCGGCCGCCCGGATGGGCGCCGGGATCATCGAATGCGATGTGACCTTCACAAAAGACCGGGAACTGGTCTGCCGGCATTCGCAGTGCGACCTGCATACGACGACCAATATCCTGACGGTCCCGGCGCTCGCCGCAAAATGCGCGCAGTCATTCACGCCGGCCAACCCGGCGACCGGCCGAAAGGCGTCCGCCAGGTGCTGCACCTCCGACATCACGCTCGCCGAATTCCGGACCCTGACCGCGAAGATGGATGGCTTCAATCCCGATGCAAAGACGCCGGAAGAATATCAGAACGGCACCCCGCGCTGGCGCACCGATCTATACGCCCATTCCGGCACGCTGATGACGCATGACGAGAGCATCGCGCTGATCAGGAGCCTCGGTGCCAAGTTCACACCCGAACTGAAGGCACCCGAGGTGCCGATGCCGTTCGAGGGCGACTACACCCAGGAGAAGTACGCCTCGCAAATGCTCGACGCCTACAAGAAGGCCGGCATCCCACCCGGCGACGTGTTCGCCCAGAGTTTCAATCTCGCCGATGTGCTTCATTGGCTGAAGACCGAGCCTGCCTTTGGCGCGCAGGCGGTGTATCTCGAAGACCGTTACGACAAACAGGGTCTCGACCCTGGCAAGCCCGAGACGTGGAAGCCCTCGATGGCTGAACTGAGAGCGCAGGGGGTGAGGATTCTGGCGCCGCCGATCTGGGCGATGCTGGCGCTGAGCGACAACAAGGAAATCGTGCCGTCGGAATACGCCAGGGCCGCGAAGGCGGCCGGCCTCGACCTGATCGGATGGTCGCTGGAGCGCGACGGCCCGCTGCACAAGGGCGGCGGATTTTATCACCGCTCGGTCAAACCGGCGATCGATCGCGACGGCGACACGATGACGGTGCTGGACGTGCTCGCCAGGCAAGTCGGCATCCGCGGCATGTTCTCGGACTGGCCGGCAACGACCACGTTCTACGCGAGTTGCATGGGCATGAAGTGAGGCCCGTTCCCGCTGCGCGGCGCCTCAGTTGGCCTTGCGGCTCAGGAAGTTCGGAATATCGAGAATTCTCTCCTCGACCAGGTTGCGCACCGCGGAGGAGCGGCCGTAGGGATCAGGGCTCTGCGCGATCGGATGTCGGGCCGCCGGGCGGAGCGGCGGACTCTCGAATTGCGGTGGCGTACCCCGCTCGATCCGGTCGGGGATGCGGCGCCTGTCGTTGCTCAGCCTGCCTGCGAGGTCTGTGAGCGAGCTTTCCCCTGACTGCGTCTGGCGCGCCGCGCCGAGATTGTCGATCCCGGTCGCCACGACCGAGACGCGGACGATGCCATCGAGGCTGGCATCGAAAGTCGCGCCGACAATGATGTTGGCGTCCGGGTCGGCTTCGTCGCGTATGCGGGTGGCAGCTTCGTCGACCTCGAACAGCGTCAGGTCCCTGCCGCCGGTGATCGAAACAATCAGGCCACTGGCCCGCTTGATCGAGGGATCCTCGATCAAAGGATTGGAAATCGCCGCCACGGCGGCGTTGAGTACGCGCTTTTCGCCGGAAGCCTCGCCCCTGCCCATCATGGCCTTGCCCTTCTCGCGCATGACCGAGAGAACGTCGGCGAAATCGAGATTGATCAGCCCTTCCTTGACGATGAGGTCGCTGATACAGGCCACGCCCGAATACAGCACCTGATCGGCCATGGCGAAGGCATCAGCGAACGTGGTCTTCTCGCTGGCCACCCTGAACAGGTTCTGGTTCGGGATGATCAGCAGGGTATCCACCTCCTTCAGCAGTTCCGCGATGCCGGCTTCGGCATAACGCATGCGGCGCTGGCCTTCGAAATGGAACGGCTTGGTGACGACACCGATGGTGAGGACGCCAAGCTCCCGCGCGATCCTGGCGATGACGGGCGCCGCCCCGGTACCGGTACCGCCACCCATGCCGGCGGTAATGAACACCATATGCACGCCGGCGAGGTGATCACGGATAGCATCGATGGTCTCTTCCGCCGCGGCGCGCCCGACCTCGGGCTGCGCGCCCGCGCCAAGACCTCCGGTCACCTTCGCGCCCAACTGGATGACGTGCGGGGCTTTCGAACTGGCGAGCGCCTGGGCGTCGGTATTGACGACGACGAACTCGACGCCCTGCAGTCCGGCCCTGATCATGTTATTGACGGCATTGCCGCCGGCACCGCCAACGCCACATACGATGATGCGCGCCTTCAACTCGCGAATATCCGTAGTACCAGTCATTAGTGCCTCACACAGCGCCGTCGGGTCGCGGAATAAAGGGAGAGATTGCTACCCACGCGCAGCGGCCTTGCGGTCTGCTTCCACCAGGGTTGCGGCCAGGTGCCCCACCCGGCGTCCAGCCGGTCCGTCGCCAACCGTTCGACCAGCGGTCCGCAACGCTGTCACCTCGCGCTCCAGCCATGCCATAGCCTCCGTGGCAGCCCTGGTTGCCGCAGACGCCTCCCGCAGTTCGTTCATGAGGCGGTCGGCGCGTTCGCGCTCGCGCTCGAAATCTGCGCGGTGCGCGGCTGCGCTGGCTTCCAGCCGCGCCTCCAAGGCTTCCACCTGTGCCGCCAACACGGCGATCTTGTCCACTCGGCGACTGCCCGGTGGCTGGGGCGCATGCCTGATTTCGGCGAGATCAACGCTCACCAGGGCCTTGCCGTCAGCGGAACGCGAGCGCGGCAACCGGCGCCGCCTGGCAAGCGACCGCGCGGCCTCCGGCGAGACGCTCAGGCGATCGCCGAGCGCGCGATAGGTCAGTAATTCGATGGTCATCGGCGGCTCTCCTTGAACGAACCGGGCTGCAATGGGCTGATGATGACCGCGCCGTGATCGCAGGCTAAGCCGGCATGGTTAACAGAGGGTTAACCGGCGGGCTGCTGGCGCCAATCCGCCTTGCGGTCTTCGCCCCGGGGGTGACGGGCTTTCCTCATCGGCTTACCTCGCGCATGCGCGCCTTTCCGATCAGCCGCATCACACCAGTTTCATCGGGGCGTCGTCCACCAGCCGGAGGTCGATGCGGCCGATCAAGTCCGAACGGAGCACTTCGGCCGCAGCAAGGGCGGCCTCGGTCTGCTGCAGCGTACTGACATTCGATCCGAGCGACACGATTCCGCCCAGCACCAGCGCGATCGACCCGAGGGCTGCGACGGGACTGGACCCGAGCAGGCCGAGCATCATCAGCAGCAGCAAGGCGATCCCGCCGCCGATGGCTGCCTTCGAAACCAGGACAATCTTCCGGCATCGCTCGGCGACCTCGGCAAGGTGCCTGATCCGCGCCTCGATTTGCGAAATCTCGTCGGTCGGATCGTCTTCAGCCATCGGATTCAGGATCGGGAAAGGTTGCGTCACAGGAGGATGCAGGTCGCTAGTTCTATTGCGTCAAACTTGCTCGACCTCATCCTGAGGAGCCCGCGAGAAGCGGGCGTCTCGAAGGATGTAGGCCACAGACGGGGCCACATGGTTCTCCCGGCGATGCGGAGCATCGTCCGGAGACGCGCGGAGCCTGTCATCGGGCCGCGCTTCGCGCGGACCCGTTGGCGCTCCTCACCATGAGGGTCTTATGACGCAGTAAGACCAGAGCATCATCCGGAAAAATCATCCCAGTCTAGGCGGCGTCGCGTCCCGCTGCTACTGCCGCGTCGAGCAAACCCGCCTCGATCAACGCATCCCGGATCCGGGCGATCTCCGCCTCCGATATCTTGACCAGCGGCGGACGCACCACCGCCCGAGGCAGTTTGCCAAGCAGCACCAGCGCCTCTTTCATGCGGTTGTGCATGTCGACGAAGGGATCGGCGTAGAATACCCGCGCCGTCGGATAGATCCGGTCGTTGAGCCGGCGGGCCTCGGCGAGATCGTTGGCCCGCACGGCGCGATAAAGCCTCGCCTGAAGATCGGCGATGACGCTGCCGCTGCCGGAAAGCAGACCGTTGCAGCCGAGCACCAGCGAGCTCAGGAGCCATGCGCTATTGGTGGACAGCACGTTGATGGGGCGCTTGCGTCCCTGCAACGCCCGAATCTGGCTCTCATGTTGCGGCACCAGCGGGGTCCAGTCCTTGATGGCGCGGATGGTCGGCACTTCGTCGAGCAGCCGCTCCAGCGTCGCCGCCGGATAGCCCTGCCCGGTGGCGAGCGGATATTGAAACGCGATCAGCGGCAGATCGGTTGCGTCAGCGATGGTCTTGAAATGGGCCAAAGCCATCGCGGCCGACTGACCAATCGTGAACGGCGCCGGCGGAAACACCAGAAGCGCCGATGCGCCGCCGGCCTCGGCCTCGCGGGCGATCCGCGCCGCCTCCAGGCTGCCATCCGCCCAGATGCCGTGAACCACAGGCAATTTGCCGCCGACTTCCTCGCCCGCGATTTCCATGACGCGCCGCTGTTCGTCGCGCGTGCACGAGGCCACCTCGGTGGAGTGCGCGTTGACCGTGATCGCCGACAGCCCCTGCACCGCCCCGACATCGCGCAAATGGGCCCGGAAGCTCGGCTCGTCGATCGAGAAGTCCTCGTGGAACGGCAGCAGCACCGCCGGAATGACGCCGTGGGGCACGAAATCAGGATGGCGGGTCATTGGCTCGTCTCCTTCCGTTAAGGTATTGCCTCACAGCGAGCGGGGAGTGTTTCTCTCTACAACGGCAAATTGTCGTGCTTCTTCGCGGGCATCTCGACCTTCTTGTCCCTAAGCATCGCCAGCGCGCGGGCGATCCGCCTCCGCGTCGAATGCGGCATGATGACGTCGTCGATGTAGCCGCGTTCGGCGGCGATGAAGGGGGACAGGAAGCGGTCTTCATATTCCTTGGTGCGCGCGGCGATCTTGTCGGCGTCACCGATGTCGGCCCGGAAAATGATCTCGACCGCGCCCTTGGCGCCCATCACGGCGATCTGCGCGGTCGGCCAGGCGTAGTTCATGTCGGCGCCGATCTCCTTGGACGCCATCACGTCGAACGCGCCGCCATAGGCCTTGCGGGTGATCACCGTGACCAGCGGCACCGTGCATTGCGAATAGGCGAACAGGAGTTTCGCGCCGTGCTTGATCAGGCCGCCATATTCCTGGGCCGTGCCCGGCAGGAATCCCGGCACGTCCACGAAGGTCACGATCGGAATGTTGAAGGCATCGCAAAAGCGGACGAAGCGGGCGGCCTTGCGCGAGGCGTCGGAGTCCAGCACGCCCGCCAGCACCATCGGCTGGTTGGCGACGAAGCCCACGGTGCGGCCGGCGATGCGGCCGAAGCCGGTGACGATGTTTTTCGCGAAGGCTTCCGAAATCTCGAAAAAGTCGCCCTCGTCCACAACCTTGCCGATCAGCTCCTTCATGTCGTAGGGCTTGTTCGGATGGTCGGGGATCAGCGTATCCAGCGACATGTCGACGCGCTCGATGTCGTCGAAGCTCGGCCATTCCGGCACGCCGTCGGTGTTGTTGGAGGGCAGGAAATCGATCAGCCGGCGCATCTGCAGCAGCGTCTCGACGTCGTTGTCGAACGCGCCGTCGGCGATCGAGGAGCGGGTCGCATGCACCGAGGCGCCGCCGAGTTCTTCGGCCGTGACCACCTCGTTGGTGACGGTCTTCACCACGTCGGGTCCGGTGACGAACATGTAGCTGGTGTTCTTCACCATGAAGATGAAGTCGGTCATCGCAGGCGAATAGACGTCGCCGCCGGCGCACGGGCCCATGATGACGGAAATCTGCGGAATCACGCCTGAGGCAATGACGTTGCGACGGAACACGTAGGAATAGCCGGCCAAGGCAGCCACACCCTCCTGGATGCGCGCGCCGCCGGCGTCATAGAGGCCGATGATCGGCGCCCTCGCCTTCATCGCCATGTCCTGCAGTTTTGTGATCTTCAGCGCATGGGTCTCGGACAGCGAACCGCCGAAAACGGTGAAGTCCTTGGCGAACACAAAGGTCTTGCGGCCGTTGACGGTGCCCCAGCCGGTGACGACGCCGTCGCCGGGAATCTTGTTCTTTTCCATCCCGAATTCGGTCGAGCGGTGCTCGACGAACATGTCGAACTCCTCGAACGAGCCCTTGTCGAGCAGAAGCTCGATGCGCTCCCGCGCGGTCAGCTTGCCGCGGGCGTGCTGCGCCTCGATGCGCTTCTCGCCGCCGCCAAATTTGGCGCCGGCGCGCCGCTCCTCGAGGCTATCCAGGATGTCCTTCATCTGCTTCCGCCCGTTTCTAGGTCGATTTAGGGCCTTCTAACACGCCCTTTTCTGAACCGGAAACACCCCCGGAAGCTGGCAAGCGGGTCTGGCGCGCTGGTTCTCGGCACCCTGACCAAAGTGGCCGGGCATGGCCGATACATCACCCAAAACCGTCAGATCGCCACGATATCAGTGAGGCATTGCTGCGTCACCGTCATCCGCGCGGCGATGTGGCTTTGCTCCTTGCAGTCCATGTTCATGGCGAACACGGTTTGCCGGCTGCCCTTCTCGGCCCAGCCGACCATCCAGCCCAGTGACGGCCTGCCCTGCTCCGCGCCCAAAAGCCCGCTCTTGGTGCGGATCGTGGCGTCGCCGACCTTGGTCACGGTCAGGATGTCGCGCGCCAGTTCCTGGCTGCGCGCGGAGACCGGCAGCACGCCGCGGCGCAGCCGGTCGAGGAAGTCGATCTGCTGGATCGGATCGATCCGCAGGTTACCGGTCAGCCAGAACTGGTCGATGCCGCCGCCAATGTCGCGATTGCCGTAGTCCATCAGGTCGACGTACTTCTGCATGCGCTCGGATCCGATGCGCCGCGCGATCTCCTGATAGATCGGTACAGCGGAGGCCGCTATCGCCGAGCGCAGGGTGTGATCCTTGTTCCAGGGCTCGATGCTGCGCGTCACCCCATCCCACTTGAATACGTCCTTGTCGGGATCCGCCACCACGCCAGTCTCGAGCGCGATGATCGAATTCGGAATCTTGAAGGTCGAGGCCGGCAGCCGGCCCTCGCCCGAACGCACCTTGTCGCTGGCGATGATCAGGTAGTCGTCCACCTTGTAGGCGACGAAGGTACCTGTGGTGCCCAGTGCCAGAAAACGCCGGGCCAGGTCGTCGCGAAACTCGCTGCGCTGGTACGAGACGTTGGCGAGGCCGGTTGGGGGGAACAGGCTGGTCGCGGCGACGAGGCCCAGCGCATGGCGGCGGTTGATCAAGGGATATCCGAGCCGGTTCAGAAACCTCGGAAAACGATGCCGATGGCATCGTGGAAAAACTATGACAATGGCAGCAGGATCAGCTAGCGAACCCGCCCTGACAGCCGCAGCACGAAGATCAGGACCTCGGCAACCGCCTTGTACAGTTCCGCCGGAATCTCGTCGCCGATCTCGACGTGCGACAGGGCGCCCGCCAGCACTTCGTTCTCCTCGATAGGAATGTCGTTAGCCCGGGCGAGTTCGATGATCCTGGCGCCGATTACGCCCTTGCCCTTGGCGACGACGAGCGGCGCGCCGGTTTTGTCGTAGTGCAGCGCGACCGCGAGCCGATTCCTGGTCTCGACGCTCATAGCGCGCGATCCAGAAAATGGCCGGCGCGCGCGGGCGCGGCCGGCGGCGGTGGCGTGCCGTCGCGGATCACGATATCGCCGGGCGTCAGTTCGGCCCGGCTGAGCGCCTGGCTCAGTTCTGAGGCGCCAGCGCGCAGCTGCGCCGCCGTGTTGGGCCGTTCCGCCCACATCCGGACCGAGGTCTTTTTGCCCGTGAGCGATACCAGCGCATGAACCGGGCCGGCCGGCTCGACGTCGAGCGAAAACCGCGCCCGCCACACCCGCTTGGCAGCCTCGACTTCCTCGGCCGCACCATCGCGGGAAATCTCGAACTGGGCCATCGCCGTGCCCTGCGGCGTCACGAAGGGAATCTCGAAATGCCAGCGCGGACCCGGCGCATCCACCCTTGGCGCCGAGGCCTCGACGCGATCCGGCAACGAGGCCACCTGCAGCAAGGTTTGCCGCGCGATCGCGGCATCGGTGTCATCGAGCAGATGATGCGCGGTCGTCGCCAGCGGCGCATCGGGCGCGAGCGTCGGCGCCGCGACCGGCTGCGCGGCCGGAAGCGCGCCGCGGATCGGCGGAGGCGGCGTATTGGTATGGAAGGTCAGGTCACCTCGAGCATCCGTTGCCGCACTCGCTATTCGCCCGGGGATGCCGAGCTGCTGCAGCGCCTCCTGCAGCAGGTTCAAGGTCGCCCCGGCCGAAGGCAAGGCGTTCAGCCCGGCGGTCGGCGCGCCGCGGGCGGCGCCGCCGGACACCGCGATATCGGTGGCGGCAGGCAGCCGCGCCTGTGACCGCAAGATTTCCTGAACGTCGGATTCCAGTGAAGGCGCGAGGCTGGCTGCCTCGGCGTTGAGGGTCACGGGCGCCGCCGGAGCTGCGGCCGCGGCGTTGGCGCCAAGCGCCGACTGCAGCGTCTGCCGCAGCACGATCAGTGCGGCCTTGAGATCGGGAACGCCGGTCGAAGGCGCCGAACCCGACGCCAGCGAAGCCTCAAGAAAAATACCGGATTTCTGGAACGCGGTCTTGATGTCGCCGCCAGCGAGGTTTTGGTCGAGGCTGGTCTGTTGTGCCAGCACCTGCGCCATCGCCTCGCGCAATTTGGACGGCAGGCTGATGGACGAGACGGCCGTGCCGAGATTGGCGAACAGTGGCGCCAGGCTTTCCTGCTCGACGGCCGCGGCCTGCGCAGCGACCGAGACCGCCGCCCGCTCGATCGGGCTCAACGGGTCCTTTGAAGCCAGGGTCATCGGACGGGCGGTCGCAGCATCGTCCAGCGCATCGGGCGAAAGCGTAACGGCGTCAGCCGCGGCGCCGCCGCCCTGCCCGACCACCGCAAGGCGGATGCCGTCCTTGGTCTGCGATACCGCGAGCTGCAGGGTCTGGCCTTGCTGCAGCGGGACTTCCGAGGCCACGTCGATCGAGAGGCTGGCGATGGCGATCCGCACCAGATCGGCGGAGAGAATCTTGAGCACCTGCGCGTCGACCACGCTGCCCGGCTGAAACACGAGTTCGGGCGCAAGGCCGCCAACCCCTTGGGCGGCAAGCACGGGAGCGGTGGGATTAATTGCGTTCGCCATATCTGAGGTCTCGGCCAGGCCAGACCCTAACCCGGCGGCGTAAACCTCTCGTTAACCCGAGGGCCGAAGGTCAGACCTTCAGCGCCGCCAAAATGGCCACCGCAGCCTGGAAATCGACCAGACGAGAGGCTCGACGCGCGGCTACCTCCTCGTCCATGCCCCATTTCTCGATGTTCCAGTCCTCGTCGACATGGGCCGCCGCCCAGACCTGATCGGCGTCGCTGACGCCGTGCAGCAGCGCCAGCGCCAGCAGAGCCGACCCGGTCAGCGTCGTCACCACATGCAGCGCCGCCACCGACCAGGCGTCAGCCGGAAACGCGCCGCGCGCCGCCGCGATCGCCTGCGCCGGCTGGGTCACATGCACGATCCCCTCGGACAGGATGAAATGCGCCCCCAATTCCCTGGCGGCCCAGGCCAGCACGGGATCCCAATATGCGGCCTCCCTGGCGACCAGCGCCGCGGGATGGCCCGCGCGATAGAAAAGCAGATCGGTGCCGAGATATTTGGCGACGTCCTCAGCTACCGCATCGACGCGATCGCCGATCTCGGCGACACTGTTGGCAAAGCGGGTCAGCGGCATGGCCAAGGGATTGATGGTCTCGCCTTGCGCATTCCATTCCGCCGCGATGGCTTCCGCAATGCCGGCTTTCGGCGCCAGCACCTGGCGGCCGGACGGCGTGCGGATCGGCCTGCCATCGAGCGTGACCGCAAACCCGCCATCGGCCTCTGCGAATCCGGCAACCTTGTAGAAGCGCTTGCGCTGGGGCGTGCGCGAGCCGCGGCGCACCGCCTCCTCGGGATCGAACGGTGATTGCCCGGCGACTTCGTCGAATAGCTCACGCATGCGGTTCTCGGCTTCCGGCGGTGACGAGGCCTATTCCTCCGGCGCGTTCTCGATCGGATCGAAACGGTCGGCCTCGAGCCCGAGCAAATTCCAGGATTGCAGCATGTGCGGCGGCAGCGGCGCGCTGACATCGATCACGCCGCCGCGCGGGTGCGGAATCGAAATCCGCCGCGCCAGCAGATGCAGGCGGTTCTGAAGCCCGCCCGGCAGCTCCCAGTTCTCCTTGTTGAAATATTTGGGATCGCCGACGATCGCGTGATCGATATGCGCCATGTGCGCGCGCAGTTGATGGGTGCGCCCGGTGACCGGCTTCAGCGAGATCCAGGCGAGCTTCTGCGCCGAGGTCTCGACGACGGCGTAATAGGTCACGGCGTGGCTTGCGCCCTCGTCGCCATGCCTGGCGATCCGCATGATGGTGTCGTCCTCGCTCTCCTCCTTGGCAAGATAAGTCGAGATGCGGCCCTGCTTCGGCTTCGGCACGCCCGCCACCAGCGCCCAGTAGATCTTTCGCGCGGAACGGTGGCGGAACGAGCCGGTCAGCGCGGTCGCGGCAAAGCGCGTTTTCGCAATCAGCAGGCAGCCCGAGGTTTCCTTGTCGAGCCGATGCACCAGCCGCGGCTTCTGGCCCTTGGCGTCGCGCATCACCTCCAGCATGTCATCGACATTGCGGGTGATGCCCGAGCCGCCCTGGACCGCGAGCCCGGCCGGCTTGTTCAGCACCATGACGTCGGCGTCCTCGAACAGGATCATGTCCTTGAGTGCCTGCAGCGTTTTGTTGGCGGCTTCCGAGAGCGGGCCGGCAGCCTTGGGCGTGTCCAGCCGCAGCGGCGGGATGCGCACGCTCTGGCCTTCCTCCAGCCGGTCCTTGCTGTCGGCGCGCTTGCCGTTGACCCGCAACTCGCCTTTGCGGACGACCCGCTGGATGTGGGAGAACGACAGGCCGGGGAAGCGCGCCTCGAGAAAGCGGTCAACCCGCATGTTGTTCTCGTCCGCGGTCACCACGACGGTCTGAACCTTGGTCGGCAGCGGCAGCAGCTCGGGCGCGGCCTTTTCCGGCTCCGGCACAAAAGGCATTGCGGCGCGCGGCGGCGAGGCCGGGAACCGCGGCGGCGGCTTTCCGCCCGGACGACGGGCCTGCGGCCGCTCGGCCGGCGAGCCCCGATAAGGACGTGCGCCCTTCGGACGATCGCCCGCCGGGCGGAGAGGTTTCTTGACGCGACGGCTCATGATTGCTGCGGCTCCGGAGACAAGCGGTTGCGTAGCGCAAATGTCGGTTATCGTCACGGTTAATTCGGCGCAATTCGACCGTCCGATCGGCCCTGTTCAGCCGGAACGGAGTTCCGCGCGCCCGCCAAGGACCGGCGCGACGGCGCGCCCTACTTGCACTGGGCGACGCTTCTCACTGCGGTCAGATCGCTGGCGGACGTGGGAGACGGACGCTGCCTGGCGGCCTGCTCCGCCGCCGCACAGGCCGACGCCGGGTCGCCATTCTGGAAGCGCGCCCAGGCGAGATTGGTCCAGGCATCGGCCAGATCGGGCGCATCCCGGGTCGCCTGTTCCAGCACCGGCTCAGCCTCGCGTGGCCGCTTGGCGATCAGCAGCAGGCGGCCGTAGTCGGCATTGAGCGCCTTCAACGGCTGCGGCTGCCTGAGCGCGATCCTGAACAGCTCTTCTGCGGCGTCGAAGTCCTTGAAACGGATTTGAGCAACCGCAGCGAAGCCATGGTAGACGCCGCTTTGCTCGGGTGAAATCAGAAACGCCTGGTTGAACCGCTGCGCGGCCTCTCCCATCTTGCCGGCGTTGATCGCCCGCCAGCCGCGCTTGGTGGTTTCCTCAAACGCCTTCTCCCGCGTGCCGGCCGCCTGAATGATGGCGGTAACGAAGTTCGCATCGGCAGCCTTCTGCGCTGAGTCCTTGATCGAAAATCCGAAGAACGGCTGCTCATTGATCGGCGCCGGATAGGTTCGCCTGGTCACCTGCACGCCCGGTGCGACATCGACGGTGTCGGCGGTTGCAGAAAATGCAGACGCCAGCGTTGCCACAAGCGCGGCGATCCAGATTGCCTGCTTTCGATGATTTCCAGAACCGCTCATTCGCCCTCCCCTCGCGCGCGCTCCTTGCGCAGCCTGGCCCAGTACTCCAGCCGCTTGCGGATTTCCCGCTCGTAACCGCGATCGGGTGGATCGTAGAATGTCTGTCGCCCCAGCGCTTCCGGGAAGTAGTCCTGGCCGGAGAACGCTTCCGGCGCGTCGTGGTCGTAGGCGTAGCCCGAGCCATAGCCTTCCGACTTCATCAGCTTGGTCGGCGAGTTCAGGATGTGCTTGGGCGGCAGCAGCGATCCACCCTCCTTTGCCGTGCGCATCGCAGCGCCAAACGCCTTGTAGGCCGCGTTCGATTTCGGCGCGGTGGCGAGATAGATCACGGCCTGCGCGATCGCCAGTTCGCCCTCCGGCGACCCCAGAAAATCGAAGGCATCCTTGGCGGCGTTGCAGATCACCAGCGCCTGCGGATCGGCAAGCCCGATGTCCTCGACCGCCATGCGCACCACGCGCCGCGCCAGGAACAGCGGATCCTCGCCCGCATCCAGCATGCGCGCGAGGTAATACAGCGCGGCATCAGGGTCGGAGCCGCGCACCGATTTATGCAGCGCCGAGATCAAATTGTAATGACCGTCGGCCGACTTGTCGTAGATCGGCGCCCGGCGCTGCAGGATCTCCTGCAGCTGCACGGCGTTGAAGACTTCATCCTTACGCGCGGCGCGCCAGACTTCTTCGGCGAGCGTCAGCGCGGCGCGGCCGTCGCCATCGGCCATCCGTACCAGCACCGCGCGCGCTTCCGCATCCAGCGGCAACTTCCTGCCTTCGATCGCTTCGGCATGGGCATAGAGCTTCTCGATCGCGCCCGGATCGAGCGAATGAAACACCAGAACCCGCGCCCGCGACAACAGCGCGGCGTTCAGCTCAAACGACGGATTTTCGGTGGTGGCGCCGACCAGCACGACGGTGCCGTCCTCCATCACGGGCAGAAACGAATCCTGCTGCGCGCGGTTGAAGCGATGCACTTCGTCGACGAACAACAGCGTGCCCTTGCCCATCTCGCGCCGGGCGCGCGCCGAGTCGAACACCTTTTTCAGGTCGGCGACGCCGGAGAACACCGCCGAAATCTGCTCGAAATGCAGGTCGGTGGCGTCCGCCAGCAACCGCGCCACCGTGGTCTTGCCGGTACCCGGCGGCCCCCAGAACACCAGCGAACCAAGCGTCCGGGTCGCCAGCATCCGCGTCAGCGCGCCGTCGGGACCGAGGATATGATCCTGTCCAACGACATCGACGAGCGCCCGCGGACGCAGCCGGTCGGGCAGCGGATGCGGCGCATCCTGCTCCAGCCCTGCCGCCGCAAACAGATTGGCGGCCTCGCGTGGTTGCTTCGGGCTCATCCGCCCAGCGTCACGTTGATCTGCTGCCCGCCGCGCACCACGACGATGCGCCAGAGTCGGGATGTCGCTTTCGAAACCCGGTCAAGATCGCTGGTCTTGCCGATCTTCTGGTTGTTGACCGCAAGAATGACGTCGCCCTTCTGAAAGCCGACGCTGGCCGCCGTGCCGCCCTCCGCGAGATCGACCACCACGACGCCCTCGATCTGTGAGTCGAGATTCAGTTCGTCGGCAACCGCCGGCGATATGTTGGCGACCTTCGCGCCCTGGAACGGCGAGCGCGCGGTGAGGACAATCTCGTCGCGGTTGGTATCGGGCGCGGTCTCCAGCGGCACCGTCAGCCTGACGATCCGGCCGGCGCGCTGCACGTCGATCTGCGCGGTGCCGCCCAGCTGACGGGTGGCGAAGCGGTAGTCGAACGCGTTGGGATCCTCGATCGTCTGCCCCTCGACCGCGACGATCAGGTCGGACAGTCTCAACCCCGCGCGCGCGGCCGGGCTGTTTGGCGCGACATTGGCGACCAAGGCGCCGTTCGGCAGTTTCAGGCCCAGCGTCTCGGCGATTTCGGGCGTCACCGCCTGCAACTTTGCCCCGAGCCAGGGCCGTTTGACCGCCTTGCCGCCGCTCTTGGCGGACGCGACCACGACCCGCACCATGTTGGCTGGAATCGCAAAGCCGATGCCCTGCGAGCCGCCGGAGCGCGAGAAGATCGCGGTGTTGATGCCGACGAGCCTGCCGGCCATGTCGACCAGCGCACCACCGGAATTGCCGGGGTTGATCGCCGCGTCGGTCTGGATGAAGAACTGGTAGTCGGTGATGCCGACCTTGGTGCGGGCCAACGCGGAAACGATCCCGTGGGTGACGGTCTGGCCGACGCCGAAGGGATTGCCCATCGCCAGCACCACGTCGCCGACCTGAAGTTCATCGGAATTGGCGAAGTCCAGCGTTATGAATTTCTCCCTGGCGTCCTTGATCCGTAGCACCGCCAGGTCGGTGCGGCTGTCCTTGAGCACGATCTCGGCCTCGAATTCACGCTTGTCGGCAAGCGATATCTTCACCTGGTCCGCGCCCTCGATCACATGGTTGTTCGTAACCACCAGTCCGGACGGATCGACCATGACGCCTGACCCGAGCGAACGCTGCATTTGTTCCGGCTGCTGCCCCGGCACCCCGAAGAAGCGGCGAAAGATAGGATCGTCCAGCAGCGGATTCCGGTTCTGTACCGTCTTGCCGGCGTAAACGTTCACCACCGCCGGCTGCGCGCGCTGCACGATCGGGGCATAGGAAAGCCTGAGTTCTGCGGGCGACGTCGGCAAGCGGCGGTCTTGCGCGGCCGATGGACCTGCGGCCACCACCGTCATGAGGAATGCCGACACAATTCGGAGTACGATCATCAAGGTTTCCCGAGGGGCTGGTCGGTCAATATAGACTTCCTGGCCCCTGAATAGAAGGGAATCGCACGATCGAGTGGTTGTTTTCGGTGACTTCAGGAAGCCATCGCTTCCACACTTGCATTTTCGCTTCAGAACGGCACCGTAGCAAGGAATTACCGGACCAACAGGGAGAACCGTCGCATGAAGGCCGTCGGATACAAGAAGTCGCTGCCGATCGAAGCGGCAGACTCGCTGATCGATTTCGAGGTTGCGAAACCCGAGCCCAAAGGGCGCGATGTCCGCGTCGCCGTGAAAGCGATCTCCGCCAACCCGGTTGACTACAAGGTCCGCAAGCGCGCCGCCCCGCCCGAAGGCGAGACCAAGATACTCGGCTATGACGCCGCAGGAATCGTCGACGCCGTCGGCGCCGATGTCACCTTGCTCAAGCCGGGCGATGAGGTATTCTATGCCGGCTCGATCCTGCGCCAGGGCACCAACGCGGAATTTCACTTGGTCGACGAGCGCATCGTCGGACGCAAGCCGAAATCGCTGTCGTTCGCACAGGCCGCGGCGCTGCCGCTGACCTCGATCACCGCATGGGAATTGCTGTTTGACCGGCTTGGCGTCAGGCCCGGCAAGAGCGTCGATCCACGCACGCTGCTGATCACCGGCGGCGCCGGTGGCGTCGGCTCAATCCTGATCCAGCTCGCGCGCCGACTCACCGGGCTGACGGTGGTCGCGACCGCCACGCGCCCGGAGTCGCAGAAATGGTGCCTCGACCTTGGCGCGCATGCCGTGATCGATCATTCCAGGCCGATGAAGGAACAGGTCGAAAAACTGAAACTGCCGCCGGTGGCGTTGGTCGCAAGCCTGACCTTCACCGACCAGCATTACAAGGCGATCGCGGATTTCATGGCGCCGCAGGGCAAGTTCGGCCTGATCGACGATCCCCCGGAATTCAGCGTCAGCGCCTTCAAGGGCAAAGCCATCTCGATCCATTGGGAATCGATGTTCACCCGCTCCTCTTTCCAGACGCCGGACATGATCGCCCAGCATCACCTGCTCAACGACGTCGGCGACCTCACCGACAAGGGCGTGCTGCGCACCACGCTCGACCAGACCTTCGGAACCATCAACGCCGCCAACCTCAAGCGGGCGCACGCGCTTCTGGAATCCGGCAAATCCCGCGGCAAGATCGTGATGGAGGGGTGGTAGCTGGCGGCCAAAGGTCCACCGAACGCTCCCTGAACATTCGTTCATGAAGATTAAATTCGCCGCCAATACCCTTGAAGGCCGCGCTTTGGGCAACAAATCCCGATTGAAAGCGTTTAGCGAGCGTCCATCTTGCTGAAACGAACACCGCCCCGAATGTGTTCTGGGCTTGTTACTGAAAGGAGCAGTCTATGAGGAAGGCAACCTTGGGATTGGCCGTTGCGGGGGTCCTTGGCTTGACCGCGGTAACCTCTCCGTCGCCCGCAGAAGCCCGGCGCGGCTTTCTTCCGGGATTGGCCGGCGGGCTGATCGCGGGAGCAGTGATCGGCGGAATAGCCTCCAATGCATATGCGTATGGTCCGGGATACGGCTACCATGGCGGATATGCCCCGGCCTATTATGGAGGCCACTACGGCCCGACCTACCATCGGAGCTACTATCGCCCGGCGTATTACGTCGGCTATGCGCCAGCGTATTATGGTGGTTATTCAAGCTACTACCACGAACCCTATGTTCCCGTGGTGCGATATCATCGCGTGGTTCGCCCGGCGTTTGCCTACCACCCGCACCGGCATTACCACCACCGTCACCATCGCCACCACTGGCATCACTGGTGATCGACAAAGAGACTCTTGAAAGCAAAAAGCGGCGCCACGGCGCCGTTGGCGCTGGCGCCAAGGCCGATCCCCGCACCGGGATGACCGGCGCTCCCGATGACGCCACCACCAAAAACAAAACCCCGCCGAAATCGACGGGGTTTGTCAGCAGTCTGAGCGGCGCCAAGGCGCCGCTTTTTTTCAGTCCGTCGAGACAGGCTCAGGCGGCTTCAGCGGCCTTTTCCTGCACCGGGCCGGAGTCCTGGCCCTTGGCGTCGACGTCGCGGTCGACGAACTCGATCACCGCCATCGGCGCGTTGTCGCCGTAACGGAAGCCAGCCTTGATGATGCGGGTGTATCCGCCCTGACGGTCCTTGTAACGGGGCGCCAGCGTGTCAAATAGTTTCCTGACCTGATCCTTGTCGCGCATCTCGGAGATCGCCTGACGACGCATGGCCAGTCCGCCCTTCTTGCCGAGTGTCACCAGCTTCTCCACGATCGGGCGCAATTCCTTCGCCTTCGGCAGCGTGGTGACGATCTGCTCGTGCTTGATCAGCGCCGCGCACATGTTGGCGAACATCGCTTTGCGATGCTCGGCGGTACGGTTGAGCTTGCGATGAACCTTGCCGTGACGCATTTTTGTATTCCTTGAATTCCATTCGTCGCGACGGTTCGTCGGACTTGTTGCTCAGGTGGGCTGCCTGCGTTCGCCCTGTCATGTCATTCCGGACGTCGCGAAGCGGCGATCCGGAATCTCGAGATTCTCGGGTGCGCAATTGCGCACCATAGTTCGATGCTGACGCATCGCCCCGGAATGACGAATGCTCAGTAGTGATCCTCGAAGCGCTTGGCCAGTTCGTCGATATTCTCGGGCGGCCAGCCCGGCACTTCCATGCCGAGATGCAGACCCATCTGGGCCAGAACTTCCTTGATCTCGTTCAGCGACTTGCGGCCGAAATTCGGGGTCCGGAGCATTTCGGCTTCCGACTTCTGCACGAGGTCGCCGATGTATACGATATTATCGTTCTTCAGGCAGTTGGCCGAACGCACCGAAAGTTCGAGTTCGTCCACCTTCTTGAGGAAGGCCGGGTTGAATGCGAGATCCGGGATGATCTCCTGCGCCACTTCCTTGCGAGGCTCTTCGAAGTTCACGAACACATTGAGCTGATCCTGCAGGATGCGGGCGGCATAGGCCACCGCGTCTTCCGGCGTGATCGCACCGTTGGTCTCGATCGTCATGGTCAGCTTGTCATAGTCGAGGATCTGGCCCTCACGGGTGTTCTCGACCTTGTAGGAGACCTTTCGCACCGGCGAAAACAGACTGTCGACCGGAATGAGCCCGATCGGCGCATCCTCGGGGCGGTTGCGCTCGGCGGCGACATAGCCCTTGCCGGCGGCGACGGTGAACTCCATGCGGATTTCTGCGCCCTCGTCCAGCGTGCAAATCTGCAGGTCGGGGTTCAGCACCACGACGTCGCCGACGGTCTGGATGTCGCCGGCGGTAACGGCGCCAGGGCCCGACTTCTTGACGACCATGCGCTTGGGGCCGTCGCCCTGCATCTTGATCGAGATGTCCTTGATGTTGAGGACGATGTCGGTAACGTCCTCGCGAACGCCCGCGATCGAAGAGAATTCGTGCAGCACGCCGTCGATATGCACCGACTGCACCGCCGCGCCTTGCAACGACGACAGCAGGATGCGGCGCAGCGCGTTGCCGAGGGTCTGGCCGAAACCGCGTTCGAGCGGTTCGGCGACGACGGTTGCAAACCTGGTTGCATCATTGCCCGGCGTGATCTGCAGCTTGTTCGGTCGAATAAGTTCTTGCCAATTCTTCTGGATCGTCACTTTGTCACCCCTTCGGGTCCATAGACCGGCCAGTCGATCTGCGTTTGGATCACTGGCGTTGGAGATCGCGGGTCAGTCCGCGGCAGTCAAATTTCAAAACATCGCGGAGCGGCCAAGCCGTCCGCGACCAAACGTCAAACCCGCCGGCGCTTGCGCGGACGGCAACCATTGTGCGGGATCGTCGTCACGTCGCGGATCGAGGTGACAGTGAAGCCCGCCGCCTGCAGCGCGCGCAGCGCCGACTCACGGCCTGAGCCGGGACCTGCGACTTCCACTTCCAGCGTGCGCATGCCGTGTTCCTGCGCCTTCTTGGAAACGTCTTCGGCCGCGACCTGCGCGGCATACGGGGTCGATTTGCGCGAGCCCTTGAAGCCCATCGTGCCGGCCGACGACCAGGCAATGGTGTTGCCTTGCGCGTCGGTGATGGTGATGGTCGTATTGTTGAAAGACGAATTCACGTGCGCGACGCCGGACGCGATGTTCTTGCGTTCGCGGCGGCGTACGCGGGTGGCTTCCTTGCCCATTCCAGTACCTTTCCTGTGATCTCAAACGCCGCCGTAGTTCCAGCGGCTACACCTAAGAAGCGAATGGTGAGTGGCGATTAGCGAATAGAATCATTCGCTACTCCCCATTCGCTATTCGCTGAACTTACTTCTTCTTGCCGGCGATCGACTTGGCCGGCCCCTTGCGCGTACGCGCATTGGTATGGGTGCGCTGGCCGCGGACCGGCAGGCCGCGGCGATGACGCAGCCCACGATAGCAGCCGAGGTCCATCAGGCGCTTGATGTTGATGCCGGTCTCGCGGCGCAGATCGCCCTCGACCAGATAGTCGCGGTCGATCACTTCGCGGATCTGCAGCACTTCCTGGTCGCTGAGCTGGCTGACGCGGCGATCCACGGGGATCTTGACCTTCTCGATGATCTCGGCGGCGTTCTTCTGGCCGATGCCATGGATGTACTGGAGCGCGATCAGCACGCGCTTGTTGGTGGGGATATTCACGCCGGCAATACGGGCCACGGAGCTCTCTCCTGTCACCGACCCCTCAGGGAACGGCTTTAAGTTCTTGATAACGCTGGCTGATGTCCGCAAACGCGAACACGACGCCCTTCCCCTCATTTGCTTTGGGGCCCGGCATCGTCAAAAATTATCCAACGAGGATGCCGGCTTATTAAGGAGTCAACTCGGTTTCGTCAACCGTCCCTATCGTTTAGCTCGCTTTTTCACGGCTTTTTTTGAGGCCTTCCGGACCGTTCGTTTTGCCGCCTTTTTGCCCATCCCGGTTCCCCGGCCCTTGGCGTCCGCAACGGCCCTCTTGCGCGCCTTGGCGACGGCCCTAGAGGCCTGCTCGGCGGCCTTGGGCGCGGTTTTGGCGGGCTTCTTGGCTGCTTTGGCGGCCTTTCTGCCCCCGGGCTTGGCGGTCTTGCTGGAGGCCGCCGTGGCCTTCCTGGCTGGCGCCGCCCTCGGTGCCACGGCGCCTAGCGCGGACAGGATCCGGTCAATTTCCCGGGTGACCTGCTCGATGGTCATCATTCCGTCCACCGTCACCAGCTTGCGCCGCTCGGAATAGTAATGGATCAGGGGCTCGGTCAGCGTGCGGTAGCTCGCCAGCCGCTTCGACAGAACTTCCGGGGTATCATCGTTTCGCACTTCCTCGCCGCGGGCCCGCATTTCGGTTATTCGCGTTTCCACCCGATGCAAGAGCGCGCTCTCGTTGACGCGCAATTCGATCACGGCGTCGAGCTTGAGGCGCTTCCTCTTCAGGAGATCGTCCAGCGCGGCTGCCTGCGGCACCGTGCGCGGAAATCCGTCAAGAATGAATCCGTTCTTGACGTCGGGCTGGTCGAGCCGGTCGGAGATGATCCCGATCACGATCTCATCCGGCACCAGCGCGCCGCTCGCCATGATGTCCCTGGCCTGCAGTCCGACCGGAGTCTGCGCGGCGACCGCGGCCCGCAGCATCTCGCCGGTCGAAAGCTGTACGATGCCATACTTCTGCAACAGCCGTTGTGCCTGAGTCCCCTTGCCCGCGCCCGGCGGACCCAACAGGATCAATCTCATTCCTACCCGCCCCCCGGCTGGGTGAGCGAACCTCGCACACCCCTGTATTGCAGTCGATCCGTGCCGTCTCCGATCAACGACGGCGTCCCCTGAGCTTCGACTTCCTGATCAACCCTTCATATTGATGGGCAAGCAGATATCCCTGCACCTGCGCCACGGTGTCCATTGTCACGCTGACAACGATCAGTAGCGACGTCCCGCCAAAATAGAACGGCACCGCGGCATAGGAAATCAGAATTTCGGGAATCAGGCACACGATCGCCAGATAGGCAGCACCCAGAACGGTGACGCGCGATAGCACGTAGTCGATGTATTCGGCGGTGCGTTCACCTGGGCGAATCCCCGGAATGAAACCGCCATGCTTCTTGAGATTGTCGGCGGTCTCGGTCGGGTTGAACACGATCGCGGTGTAGAAGAACGCGAAGAACACGATCAGCGAGAGATACAGGATCAGGAACAGCGGACGACCATGGCTGAGCTGGGTGTTGAGCCACTGGAACCATTCCGGCCCCTGGCCGGCGTTGAAGTTCGCGACGGTGGCCGGCAGCAGCAGCAGCGACGAGGCGAAGATCGGCGGGATCACGCCCGAGGTGTTGAGCTTCAGAGGCAGATGCGAGGACTGGCCCTCGAACATCTTGTTGCCGACCTGGCGCTTCGGATACTGGATCAGAAGCCGGCGCTGTGCCCGTTCCATGAACACGATGAAGGCGATCACGACCACCGCCATCACGATCACGATCAGGATCAGCGCGGTCGAAAGCGCGCCCTGGCGACCCAGTTCCAGCATGTTGGCAAGCGCCGAGGGCAGTTCGGCGACGATACCGGCCAGAATGATCAGCGAAATGCCGTTACCGATGCCGCGCGAGGTGATCTGTTCGCCCAGCCACATCAGGAACATGGTGCCGCCAGTCAACGTCACCGACGTGGAGATCAGGAAGAACATGCCGGGCTCGCTGACGACATTGCCAGCGCCCTGCAGACCGACCGCGATCCCCCAGGACTGGAACGCGGCGAGGATCACCGTGAGATAGCGGGTATACTGGTTCAGCGTCTTGCGACCGGCCTCACCTTCCTTCTTCAGCGCCTCCAGCTTCGGCGATACGGTCGTCAGCAACTGGATGATGATCGATGCCGAGATATAGGGCATGATGTTCAGCGCGAAGATCGCCATGCGGTTGATTCCGCCGCCGGCGAACATGTTGAACATGCCGAGGATGCCGCCGGCCTGCGACTTGAACACCTGCTCCCAGACCGCGGGATCGATGCCGGGCAGCGGGATGTAGGTGCCGAGCCGGTAGACCAGCAGCGCGCCAAGCGTGAACCAGATGCGCTTCTTTAGTTCGTCAGCCTTGCCGAGCGCCGAAAAATTGAGGTTTGCCGCAAGTTGTTCTGCTGCTGAGACCATGTTCAGGCTTTCTCCCGCCGCCCCACCGGCCGTCGCCCCGGGCGGAGCGATCGGCGGACGCCGGACATTATTTGGTGCTCGGCTTCGATAAGTCCATCGTTCTGTCGTGCGGATAGCCTGCGGTCAGGCGCGCGATGACGCATAAGTTACGCCGCCTCGCCCTCGTCCTTCTTGGCCGGAGCCAAGATCTTCACCGTGCCGCCGGCCTTCTCGACCGCTGCGACCGCGGATTTCGAGGCGCCGTGGGCCTCGATCGCAAGCTTGGCCTTGATTTCGCCGCGGCCGAGCAGCCGCAGGCCGTCCTTGGGACGCCGGACCACGCCGGCCTTCACCAGCGACTCCACGGTGATCGTTTCCTTGACGTCGACCAGCTTGGCGTCGATCGCCTGCTGCAGCCGGTCCAGATTGATCTCGGCGAAATCGAGCTTGAAGATGTTGTTGAAGCCGCGCTTCGGCAGGCGCCGATGCAGCGGCATCTGGCCGCCCTCGAAGCCCTTGATGCGAACGCCCGAACGCGCGGTCTGGCCCTTGCCGCCGCGGCCCGCGGTCTTGCCCTTGCCTGAACCGATGCCACGGCCGACGCGCATCCGCTTCTTGCGCGAGCCGGCGTTGTCTGCGATTTCGCTGAGCTTCATCGTGAGCTTCCCTTATTCCTGAAGCATGGTCCCTGGCGAAAACCGGTGGCCGGTCTTCGGGATCATGCTCCGATCTTATTTCTCGTCGACGACGCGAACGAGATGTTGAACCTTGGCGATCATGCCGCGAATGGCAGGCGTGTCCTGCAATTCGCTCACGCGACCTATCTTGTTGAGCTTGAGGCCGATCAGCGTCGCACGCTGCGAGTGATGGCGGCGGATTGCGCTGCCGGTCTGCTCGACCTTGATCATCTTTGCGGCCTTGGCCATCGTCTTGACTCCAAAAAGCGCTGGGATCGCGCCAGTTTATTCGGCCACCACTTCGGCGTCTCCGCCGACACGGCGCGACTGCAGCGTGGACACCTTGATATTGCGGCGAGCCGCAACCGAACGCGGCGAGTCCTGGTGCTTCAGCGCGTCGAAGGTCGCCCGAACCATGTTGTAGGGGTTTGACGAGCCGATCGACTTCGCCACCACGTCCTGGATCCCGAGTGTCTCGAACACCGCGCGCATCGGGCCGCCGGCGATAATGCCGGTGCCGGCCGGAGCCGCACGCAGGTAGACCCGGCCCGCCCCGTGGCGCCCGGCGATGTCGTGATGCAAGGTGCGGCCCTCGCGCAACGCAACCCGCGTCAGGTTGCGTTTGGCCGACTCGGTCGCCTTGCGGATCGCCTCGGGAACTTCGCGCGCCTTGCCATGGCCGAAACCGACCCGGCCCTTCTGGTCGCCGATCACGACCAGCGCCGCAAAGCCGAAGCGCTTGCCGCCCTTGACGACCTTCGCCACGCGATTGATGTGGACGAGCTTGTCGACGAACTCGCTGTCGCGTTCTTCGCGATCCCTGCTCCGTTCGCGTCCGCCGCGTTCGCGTTCACCTGCCATGGTGTTTTCCAATCTCTAGGGGAGTAAAGCCCCTGTCCTCGTAATTGCCCAAGATGTTCGTTAGAAGCTCAATCCGCTCTCGCGGGCCGCGTCCGCCAGCGCCTTGACGCGCCCGTGATAGAGATAGCCGCCGCGGTCGAACACCACTTCCTTGACGCCGTTCTTCACGGCGCGTTCGGCCAGCAGTTTGCCGACGGCCTTGGCCGCATCGATATTGGCGCCCGTGCTGCCGCTCTCGCGCATGGTCTTTTCCAGCGACGAGGCCGAAGCCAGCGTTTCCCCCTTCAGGTCGTCGATGACCTGGGCGTAAATGTGCTTTGACGAGCGGAACACCGACAGACGCGGACGTCCATTGGCGGACCGGCGCAGCGAGTTACGCACGCGCTGCTTGCGCCGGGCATTGGTGACCTTGAGTGACATGACCGGCTCCGTTACTTCTTCTTGCCTTCCTTGCGGAAGATGAATTCGTTGGCGTATTTCACGCCCTTGCCCTTGTAGGGCTCCGGCGGACGGTAGGCGCGGATCTCGGCGGCGACCTGGCCGACGCGCTGGGAATCAGTCCCGGTGATCGTGATCTCGGTCGGCTTCGGCACCGTGATGGTGATACCCTCCGGGATCGCATAAACGACGTCGTGGCTGTAGCCGAGCGCGAGCTGCAGCTTCTTGCCCTGCAGCGCGGCGCGGTAACCGACGCCGGTGATCTCGAGCTTCTTCTCGAAACCCTTGGTGACGCCCTCGACCAAATTGGCGACCTGGGCGCGCGCGGTGCCATACATCGCCTGGGCGCGGTTGGTCTCCAGCCTCGGCGCGACCTTGACCGCGCCTTCCTCGAACTTCACTTCAACATCGTCATGCACGACGAACTGAAGCTGGCCTTTCGGCCCCTTTACCTTGACGGTCTGCCCTTCAACGCTCGCCGTCACACCGGACGGGATCGTCACAGGCCGCTTGCCAACACGTGACATTGCTCCAGATCCTTCCTCAGAACACCGTGAAGAGAACTTCGCCGCCGACATTCGCGTCGCGCGCGTCGTGGTCGGCCATGATTCCCTTTGGCGTCGACAAAACCGAAATACCCAGACCGTTCTTCACGCGCGGCAGGTTCTTCACCGACGCGTAGACCCGACGGCCCGGCTTGGAGACCCGTTCGATCTCGCGAATGACGGGCTCGCCGTCGAAATACTTCAGCTCGATCTCGAGCTCGCTGCGGCCGGACGAATGTTCGACGCTGGCGTAGCCGCGGATGTAGCCCTCGGACTTCAGCACTTCTAGCACGCTGGCGCGCATTTTCGAGCCGGGGGTTGACACCTTGGACTTCGAGCGCATCTGCGCGTTGCGGATGCGGGTGATGAGATCGCTGATCGGATCGTGCGTTGACATCTGACGACCCTCCCTACCAGCTCGATTTCACGAGCCCGGGAACCAGGCCCTTGGAGCCGAGTTCACGCAGCGCGATGCGGCTGAGCTTGTTCTTGCGGTAGATCGAGCGCGGGCGGCCGGACAGCTCGCAGCGGTTGCGGATCCGGGTCGCCGACGAATTGCGCGGCATCTGCGCAAGCTTCAGCGTCGCTGCGAAGCGCTCCTCCATCGGCCGGGTCTTGTCGGCGATGATCGCCTTCAGCTTGGCGCGCTGTGGGGCGGCGTTCTTGGTCATCCGCTTGCGCCGGTTGTTCTTCTCGATCGAACTCTTCTTTGCCATGCTTGGCTCCTGGGTTTCCGCGTTTGAGA